>JGI24146J20443_1000087_pt1 | contig 95544 bp, 79 predicted proteins | sample BarGraIncub1131A_FD_20443 | JGI IMG/M metagenome (IMG submission 20443) | reverse complement strand
GATTTCAGGAGCGCTCTCGGTGGTATTTACAAGGATTGAAACACAGCCCTTGAGGTAATCTCCGGTGGTGGCAGAGGAGCAGGGAGCCAGCCACGGTGAAGAACTGAACGGCTCGCCATCCTGAGTCATAGCCAGCAGAGTTGTGTCTGCAAGAACCTTATCGCCCGTGACGGTGACGGCATAGCCGTCCTCTGCGGTTGCTTCAAGCCAGATGTAAGCCTCTTTAAGTCCGGCAGCGGCAATAACATCTTTCATTGCGAAACCCACATAGGTAGTTGTGGACTCAGTACCGGCGCTGTTGGTGCTGGTGGCCTGCACTGAATACATGGGATAGGCTGCCATGGAGGTTTGATCGACTGTGACACCGTTAACTGTGACGGAGAATATAGGGATAGTCACGCCTTTGACCTCTGTTGCAACGGGTCCTGCAGCGGCAGAAGGTGTAGCAGCTTGTTTTCCGCAGGCGACGAGGCTAAGTACAAGCATGAGCACAAGAACAAGAGAGAGAGTCTTTTTCATTTTGATTTCCTTTCCAGTCATTAATGATATTAAAAATTCTTCTTTAGAAGAATTTTTACCTATAAATTGGGGTACACGCAGACCTTTCGACCGAATTCCTCAATGTATTTAAGACTTAGGTCGGAACCGTAAACACGCTTTAGAGAGTCCTCGGTTATAATTTCTTCGGTTTTGCCGGAAACTAGGTGCCCCTGCCTATCAAGAATGGCGGCATGTCCGCCGAGGAGCATTGCATGGTCGGGATTGTGGGTGGTGATAACGACGGCAAAGCCCTTGTCAGCAAGTTGCTTAATTATTCTAAGCACCCGAATTTGATTGCCAAAATCCAAATGCGCTGTCGGCTCGTCAAAAAGCACGATACGCGGACGCGTGACAATGGCACGGGCAATGGTGGCAAGCTGACGCTCGCCGCCGGAAATCTCTGTATATGGGCGGTCGGCAAGTTGCTCAATCCCCATTTCCAAAAGAGCCGAGGCGGTGTCTTCCCGCTCTCTCTTGCCCGGGTGTGAAAAGATACCTATGCGTGAGGCACAGCCCATCTGAACAAAATCGAAAACCGAGTGTCCAAAAGCCGGAATGTGATTTTGCGGCACATATCCGGCAATGGTGGCAACCTCGCGTTCAGTCATATCACGCAAATTTCTTCCGGAGAGCACTGTCTCCCCTTCCTGCGGCTTTAAAAGTCCCAGCATGCAGCCGAGAAGTGTCGATTTTCCTGCACCGTTGCGCCCAAGAATGGAGAGCACGTCTCCCTCCGAAATCTCAAGACTTACACCGTCCAGCACCTTCCGCGCGAGAGTAGGGTAAGCAAACGAGATGTCTTTGATGTCGTAAATTGTACTCATGACAATGTCCTCCTTTGACGGAAGAGAAGCCAACAGTAGAAGGGCGCGCCGATGATTCCGGTCAGTATGCTGACGGGCATTTCCTCAACGCCGATGGTACGCGTGAGCGTATCCACAAGTAGCATAAACAGTCCTCCGAGAAGTCCGCAGAGCGGAATAAGGCGGCGGTTAGAAGGACCGACAAGCATTCTGCCAAAGTGCGGAATAATTAGCCCCACCCAGCCGATAGTGCCGGCTATACAGACCGAGCCCGCAGTTAGAAGCGTGGCGCAGACTATAACCATGCCGCGTATTAGCTTTACGTTCGCGCCAAGGGAATGCGCCTCGTCTTCACCGAGCGAAAGCACATCTATCCACCAAGACGTTAGAACGAGAATTAAGGTTGGTACGATAATAACCGCCAGAACGACAAACAATTCCGACAGCTTGATATATGAAAAGTTGCCCATGGTCCAATAGGTTATGGAGGCAAGCTGAGTATCGGGATCCGCTACGTATTTGATAAAGCCGAATACCGAGGACAATGCCGAACCGACAATTATACCCGACAGCACAAGCACAATATTGGAGCGATTCCTAATAAACATCGGTATAGTAAGAGTCAAAAGCACGGCAACGATACCGCCTATAAATGCAAACAGGGAGATATATAGCGTGGTAAGGGATAGCAGTATCGCTATCGCCGCCCCGATACACGCTCCGCTGGAGACGCCGAGAAATTCTGGAGACACCAGCGGATTTTTAAAGACCCCCTGATACGCGGCGCCGGACATTGAAAGTGCCGCGCCAACCACGACAGAGGCTAGGATACGCGGAACTCGCAAACCCAAGACGACATTCTGCGTCATCATCGGCAAATCGCTCGGCAAACCGAACAGACGGTTCCAAAGTATGCTGATGCTCTCCCCCGGTGAAACCGAGTATTTGCCCACGCATACCGCCAGAACTAAGCCACACATGAGCAGACCCAGAAAAACTAGGTCGATGAAAATGATATTAAGTTTTCTCTTCTTGGGGGTATTCTGTTCCAATATCAGTTCTCCAAATCATATCCGAGGTAATCGGCGTCAAAGGTCTTGCCAAACATAAATGTATAATAATCATCAATTTGCAGCTGAAGCTCCTCGGCGGAGAAATAGTCGGGGTACATCTGCATAAGCATGTACATAGTGCCGAGAACGCAGCTGATGCCGGGCATATCCCACGCGTCGTAGGTAGCAGGGATTCGGTAGACATGGCCGTTTTTCACTGCATTCACAGCACTCCACGACGAGTCCTCATATATACCATCCACGCTGTAATTAAGCGAGGAAGAGCCGGTACAAAACAGAAAGTCGGGATTCCAGCCAAAAACAGTCTCCACGCCGACATCCGTCCAGTTGTGGTCCGCCTCAATGCTATCCGCAACGCACTTGCCTCCGGCCTTTTCTATCATCCACGACTGAAGCATATCACCGCCCGCAACGCGCCCCAGTTCACCGCCCATGACAAGAGCGGTCACCCGTTCATTTTCGGGAATTTTTGCGACAATGGAGTCTATGTAAGCAAACTTAGCGTTCATCCATGTGCAAACATCGTTTGCTCTGCTCTCCACTCCGAAGTATTTCCCCATCATAGTAAGGGTGTTTTTAATGTCGTCCAGGTTCTCCACGGTGATGCACAGCACGTTTATATTCAGCGCAGAAACCGCCTCAACGGTCTTAGCGTCGTTTGAGCGATGTATAAGGACGTCCGGCTTGAATTCCGCCAGAGCTTCGAGGTCGACAACTCCGCGCCCGACTGTGCCTGCTCTGGCAAGCGCCGCATTGTTATCTGTCCAGAACTTGGATTTGACATTAATCGCCACTACTCTATCGGATAGTCCCAATGCCACGATGAAGTGCACTGCTACGGCATAGACAGAAGCAATGGTAGTTTCAGTGTTGTTTTCGGGAATGGCATGCACTGTGCCGGAACCGTCAGTAACGGTTTCCCCTGTCGAAACAGCGGTGTCCGTTCCGGCTCCGCAGGCGCAGAGGGATAGTGCCAGAGAAAGTGCGAGTAAGAGAGAAACGATTTTTTTCATGGTGTCTCCCCCTATTTGTCTTTATCGAAGATGTTGTTATCCACTGTAATGTTTATCTTGCCAGAGCCCTGAATTGTGACGACAAGCTTGTTTGCATATTTAACTGACGCGCCCTGATTGGTCTCCGCCACAACGCGCAAAGGGCCGTCGGCATTTTTGGCAAGTCCCGTGTAGCCCTCGTGACTTTCGGAGTCCACGAGCGGATAACCGTTCACAGCGTAGGCAAGGATGAGAGCTTTGCGGTCGCCGTTCTCGTCCTCCACGCCATTTTCCAAGCCGTCCTTATAGAACACGCTTAAAAGGTCACTTTTATAGCCGTCGGTAGCGTGTACGGTAATGGACACAGGGTCGTCAATGCCCTGTACGTCTCCGGCGATAAGCTTAACGAATTGCCAAATATTAATACCCTCGCATTCGCCGAGATCGAGAATGGAATATTTGTCACGGACTCTAATGCCCGAAAGAGACTCCAGTTGCTTAACAGTAAAGTCCTGCGTCCACTCGCTGTCGTCGTTTTTGATTGTTAAGGTAAACTTATAGTCTAAAAACTCGGAGTACACGTCACTCATAGCGTGCCCCCATGTGTCGATGTCGTTGGCGGTAACTTCAATCGCTACGACGTTTTTTACGCACAACTTGGAGTTTACAGCGTCCTGTGACTCCTGAGGCATAATAAGCTTCAGCGGACCTCCGAAGTTTTCATGGGCTTGGTCATAGCCGGAGGCGCTTTTATCTTTCACCAGCGGTTTTCCATCCATAATGGTTCCGCCTACTTTTCCGGAACCGTAGGCAAGGATGGCGCCAAGTGAGGTCTGACTCGGTGAGACATAATTTTGGAAGTTTTGCTTTTTGAGCTGTGAAAGTGAAAACTTAACGCTGGTGCCATCGTCGGAATAAACAGTGACATCGCCTGCGTTGTTTTTTAAGCCTATGTCGCTAAACAGCTCGTAGACCGACACGCCGCGGTAACGAGCCTCTGTGAGCTTGCCGTCGCTACCCAAAATGCTGTAATCTCTCGTAGCAGCGCGTGTCTGCATACTCTCAAGGTCGGATACGGTGTAAATCTTCTCAGCGTTCAGCCCTTCGCCGTAAAAGCGAACGGACTTGCCTGCCAAATCGGAATATGGCACGGAGGTGTGCGCATAGGTATCGGGCTCAAGATTGACTGTGATACTTGTAACGTTCATAAGAGACAAGGCTTTGCAAACGTCAGCATCCGAGCTTGGTACAACAACGGCAAACGGACCGCCGTCGTTGTCAACGGTGTACTTAGCAGAGTCCGTATCCAGAAACGGTTTCAGCTCATAATCTGACACATAGCCTTTACTTTTTGTTGTTTGAACCATAGGCGTGCCGTTTTTTGCAAACGCCAGCAGCGACGAAAGCCCCTCGCGATTAAGTGTCGTGTTGTACCCTTTAGCGAACAAATCTGTCATCTCAACGGTAATCTCCTTAGTGCCATCAGAAAAGGTGACTGTGCCGTTGGTGCCGGGCAGACCGATTACATTCATCAAAAGGTATTCCAGTCCTACGCCCTCGTAGATTGAGGAAACGGTCTCGCCGTTTTCGCCAACTTCGTATGTGTCCTTGACGCGGGCTTCCTTGGCTTTGTTGCCCTCAACATTCTCAGCGTAGATAATATCCTCAATATCGCCAACTGTCATTGAGGTGTCTTTCAGGGTGTTTCCGTCCTCATCGTAGACAAGTATGGACAGCTTATCGTCCGCGAGCGAATTCTGCGCTGTATCGTTCGTGTATTTGTGAGTGTTATAATACACGTTGTTTCCAACTATAACATCACTCAGATACTGCACCTGATAGGAGCCGTTAGCGTGGTTATACTGCGTTTTGCCAAAGACAACGCGCATGGGTCCTCCGTTGTTGGCAAGCCCCGAAAGGTAGCCGTCATCCGTTTTGCCAATGGTGTAGGGATAGTTGTTAACACCATAGGCAAGAAGAACTGAGTAGCCAGTTTTTACAAGGTCAGCGTTGGTGGGCTTGTAGCTTCCGTCGCCCATATCCGCGGCATTTTTCTTATAAAATCCGAAGGCGTCGGGATAAGAAAGCGTGTCAACCGAAAAACTTTCGGCTGCGGGAACTCCGTCTGCCGCCAAAAAGCTGACTAGCGTGGTTCTCGCCGCGGCTGTGCCCATATCTTCGGCACTTTCCATTCCAAGATAGGTAATCAGTTTATAAAGGTCAAGCCCCTCATATTCGTTTACATACCAGTAAGAAGTGTTGGCAAGACTGTAAAAATCGGAATACCCGATACCGCCCTCTATAAGCTTGCCGTCCTTCCCGTATGCCGCGAGCGCTTCCAATTGAGCCACAGTAAAGTCCATCTCATGCCCAAGCGCGTCGCCTCGGAAAGAAATTATGTAGTCAGAAAGTTTGGATGAGCTGTAAGCCTCGCCGCTTGCCAGTGTGTGTTTGAAGCCCGGCTCGGTGGCTTCGCGAACATACACGTATGCTACATTGCCAAAGCTTTTATAATCCTTGTTATCGCCATAAGATTTCAGGTCGTATACAAGTCTCAGACAGCCGTCATCGTTTTTAAGTTTAGCTATATAGCCAAGTGAGTGTTCCTTCTCGTTGACTGCGTCAAACACGAAGGGTGCTGCCAACTCGCCGTCTAATGTCCCTTTACCATAGGCAAGGAGTATGGGTCTTCCGTCGGCGGTGCCTTTGTTTACATCCTCAAGTGTAAAGGTGGCGATTGTCTCACGGTTGCAGTCCTTCAAGTCCACATAGTACGACTTATCTGTGAGGATTATGCCGTTGTCGCCATCAATCATATCCTTCAGCATGTAGGCAAGGTCGATACCCTCATACATGTTTTTGCCCGATTTGTCCGAATAGACGCCTCGGGAAAGTCCTTCTGTTCTGTTTTCCAGCTCGCGCATAGACAGCGGTATGCTGGCAACAACGCCCGGACCCTCCACAGTCAGCGTAGCGCTTGTGATGGCATCAACATCGTAGGGCAGAACGGAATTATCAGTAACTCCCCCATTATTAATGTGCTTGTAGATGCTGGTGGAATAATCCACATCGGAGAAATCGATATTTACGTTCCCTGTACAAGCTGCAAAAAGCGCAAATACCGATACGAGGAGCAGAAGGAATAGGAGCCTTTTTTTCATGGTTTGCCTCCGAAAAACATATATAGCAATAAAAAAACAGTCAGCGAAAAGCTGACCGTAAAAGCCCAGGTGTCCCTGCGCGATTTTGGTTCATTCTTTCCGCAATGGGAGGCAAAGCTGTTTCCGGCTTTACCCTATAGCCTGAGTTTTCATGGTTTCCTTTAGAAAAAACAGATCGAACAAAACACCTATGTTAAGTTATTAAAAGGCGCAGAAAACGCCCATTGGTCAAACTATGTTATATGTTAAAATTAAACAGCATTATGTATAATATGTCAACACTTGCAGTGTTCCGAAAAGCAATTATTATTATATTCGTCAAAATTACAACCAGAAAGGAAAAAACCTGTGCTTTATAACGAAAACGTTTTAACAAGCCACGAATCCCTAGAAAATTCAGCATTCCCAAGGGATTCGTGGCGGAAGAGAAAGGATTCGAATCCACGAGACGTTGCCGTCTACCTGATTTCGAGGGTCATCGAAAGGGGTGTTTTTCCTTATATTCGCTTATATCATCTTATATCTCCAGACATGTAACCCATGCAAATTCAGTGGTTTCTGATTTTCTCATTATATGTTCTTATATTGTCTCATGCAGTCACTATGTAAAGTTTTACAACACGACAATATTATAAAGTTTTTCTTGACATGTTACTTTTTGCATGCTAAATTATCCTTAACACCTTTTTGAGGTCAGTTTTTCTTCAAAAAGACCAAGACCAATCTTTGGGCAATCCAAAGATAAGCCCATACGGACAGGCGGGTCGGTTGCCGTGCGGTAGAATCCGCATTATTGATTGAGTTAGAAGCTCAAATTTTATAAGTTGATTACTTTATAATCTCATCTTGTGAAACGGTCAATAAGAGCAGCAACCGAATTTGCTGAACCACTCTTTCCCATATCTTCCGCCATGAAACGGGTATTTCCATACCTTTTTTGTGTATTTTTTGCGGAAATAGTATGGATTTATTGTATTGTTTATTAAAACGCAGATGATTGTATCATCTGCGTTTTTTGTTGTTGACCTGCTCTGCACGCAGTGGGCTGGAAAGGGATATCGCTATGAATTTTGAACGTCAAAAGTCTGCGCCCATCTGTGAGGCGCTTGAACAATTCCAGCGTCGAAGGGTAGTCCCCTTCGATGTACCCGGACATAAACGAGGCCGTGGAAATCCGGAACTTGTAAAACTGCTCGGTGAGCGCTGCGTTGGACTTGATGTCAACTCCATGAAGCCACTGGATAACCTCAGCAACCCTGTTTCTGTCATTCACGAAGCAGAGGAATTGACCGCCGAAACCTTTGGCGCTCAGCATGCTTTTTTAATGGTAAATGGCACCACCGGCGCCGTTCAGAGTATGATATTGTCGGTGTGCAAATCGGGAAACAAGATAATCCTTCCTCGCAACGTCCACAAAAGCGTGATTAATGCTTTAATTCTTTGCGGTGGAATCCCCGTTTACGTGAACCCCTCAATCCATCCAAAGATTGGCGTCGCTCTGGGCATGAAACTGTCTGATATTGAGACTGCTATTCGGGAAAATCCGGACGCTGTGGCAGTGTTTGTCAACAACCCTACTTACTACGGCATCTGCTCTGACTTAAAGGAAATATGCAAGCTGACCCATGACCATGGCATGAAGCTTTTGGTTGATGAAGCCCATGGCACACATTTTTATTTTGGAGAAAGCCTCCCACCCTCTGCGATGGCCGTAGGGGCGGATATAGCCGCTGTTTCAATGCACAAATCCGGTGGGAGTCTTACACAAAGCTCCGTCCTTCTGACAGGAAACGACGTGAGTCACAGTCATGTTCGCCAGATTATCAACCTTACTCAGACAACCAGTGCTTCCTACCTTTTGCTCGCAAGTCTGGACATCTCACGCCGCAACCTTGCTCTGCGTGGTCGGGAATCGTTTTCAAGGGTAGTACAAATGGCGGAATATGCCCGCGGCGAAATCAACGGTATCGGCGGTTACTACGCCTATAGTCGGGAGCTAATAGACGGCTGCAACGTCTGCGATTACGATGTAACCAAGCTGTCGGTTTATACTCAGGGCATCGGTCTCACCGGCATCGAGATATATGACCTGCTTAGAGACGAATACGACATACAGATTGAGTTCGGGGACATTGGAAATATTCTTGCTTATATCTCTATCGGAGACCGTATTCAGGATATAGAACGACTGGTCGGCGCTCTTGAAGACATAAAACGGCTGTACGAGAAGGAGCCCTCCGACCCGTATTTCGGTCATTTCATTCAGCCGGAGGTCGTCTACTCTCCCCAAAGGTCGTTCTACTCGGAAAAAGAGGCCTTACCCATCCGTCTTGCGGCAGGTCGAGTCAGCGGTGAGTCTGTAATGTTCTATCCGCCGGGAATTCCAATTATTTCCCCCGGGGAACGTGTGACAAAGGAAATTATCGACTACATCCTGTTCTCCCGCGAAAAAGGCTGCTCCCTTTTGGGTGCAGCCGATCCCATAGCGGACTATCTTCAGGTAATAAAGGAGTGATTGCACATGAATTTGTGGTTTTCGGAATTGCATACCGAGAATGTGAAAATGAGTATACGTGTCAGTCGGCAGCTGTTCTCCGCAGAAAGCGAGTATCAGCGTATTGACGTGTTTGAAAGTCCTGAGTTTGGGCGCTTCCTAACTTTGGATGGGAATGTAATTTTCTCCGAGGCTGATGAGTTTATATATAACGAGATGGTAACTCATGTGCCTATGTCCGTCCATCCCGCTGTGAAAAAGGTACTCATAATCGGTGGCGGTGATGGCGGAGTAGCCCGTGAATTCACTGCCTACTCCGAAATCGAGGAAATCGATGTGGTTGAGCCGGATGAAATTTTCGTACAGGCTTGCCGCGAGTTCTTCCCCGATGCCGCAAAAGGCTTTGAGGATTCCAGAGTAAATATCATCCACAGGGACGGTCTGCGTTTTCTTCGAGGCCGTAAAGCAGATTATGACATTATAATCGTGGACTCAACCGATCCGTTTGGTCACACAGAAGGACTGTTTACCAAGGAATTCTATGGAAGTTGTTATCGGGCTCTAAAGGACGACGGCATTATGGTCTACCAGCACGGAAGCCCCTTTTTTGACGAGGACGAAGCGGCATTTTGCTCTATGCATCGAAAAGTATTTCAGAGTTTCCCAATTAGCCGAGTTTATCAAGCCCACATCCCCACTTGTCCCTCAGGCTATTGGATGTTTGGCTTTGCTTCAAAAAGATATCATCCCATCAGCGATTTTGACCCACTGAGGTGGAAAAAGCGCGAAATCAAAACCCAATATTACACATCGAATCTGCATTTGGGAGCCTTTATGCTCCCGAAGTATGTGGAGGATTTACTTATAAACGCAGAGGATGCAGGCGGCAAAGCCAACTGACAACCATAAGCATAATTTTACTTTCAGGAGGAATTTTACTAATGGCTAGATTACTCGTTATTGGCTGCGGCGGCGTTGGTTCCGTTGCAATCCACAAATGCTGCCAGAACAGCGATGTGTTCACTGATATTTGCATAGCAAGCCGCACCAAATCCAAATGCGATGTGCTGAAAACAAAGTTGGAGGGCAAAACCGACACCCACATTACAACAGCTCAAATAGACGCGATGGATGTGTCTGCTCTTACTGCACTGATTAAGGCATACTCCCCTGATGCCGTACTTAACGTGGCGCTTCCTTATCAGAATGTCGCAATTATGGAGGCTTGCCTTGCAGGCGGTGCAAACTATATTGATACGGCAACCTATGAGCCGGAGGACATTAACGACCCCGAATGGCGTCCAATTTACGAAAAGCGCTGTGAGGAGCTTGGCTTTTCCGCCTATTTTGATTATTCATGGCAATGGGCATATCAGGAGAAGTTCAGGGAAGCCGGACTAACGGCAGTCCTCGGCTGCGGCTTTGACCCCGGAGCAACAAATGTTTTTTGTTCCTATGCCCTCAAGCACTATTTCGATGAGATCAATACAATCGACATTCTCGACTGCAACGGCGGCGACCACGGCTATCCCTTTGCCACAAATTTCAATCCAGAAATCAATTTGCGTGAGGTATCGTCCCCCTGCTCGTATTGGGAGGACGGTCATTGGGTGGAAATCCCCGCAATGTCCGTGAAGGCGGAATACGATTTCGAGCAGGTCGGCAAAAAGGATATGTATCTAATGCACCACAATGAGATTGAATCTCTCATCATCAATATCCCTGGAATCAGACGCGTCCGTTTCTACATGACCTTCGGTCAGAGTTATCTCACTCACCTGAAGTGTCTTGAAAACGTAGGTTTGCTTTCAACTGTCCCAACAGAGTATCAGGGTCAGAAGATTGTGCCTATCCAGTTTCTGAAGGAACTTCTGCCCGACCCGGCCTCCCTCGGCCCCCGCACAGTCGGCAAGACCAATATTTCCTGTATTTTCAAGGGAAAAAAGGACGGCGAGGAAAAGACACTCAGAATATACAATATATGCGACCATCAGGAAAGTTATCGTGAGGTGGGCAGTCAGGCTATTTCCTATACCACAGGCGTCCCTGCCATGATATTCTCAATGCTTGTTGCCGACGGGCGCTGGAAACGACCCGGCGTGTATAACGCCGAGCAGTTCGACCCCGATCCTTTCATGGAGGCCATGGGCAAGTGGGGGCTTCCTTGGGTTATCGAAGAGAACCCGACCATGGTGGGCTGATGGAATTTAATCATCTTCCAAGCCCCTGCTATGTAGTTGACGAAGGAAAACTCATTAATAATCTTACTGTTCTCAAACAGGTGCAGGATGACACCGGCTGTAAGATTTTACTTGCACAAAAGGCTTTCTCCATGTTCGCCGAGTATCCTCTGATGCGCAATTATTTATCTGGTACAACCGCCAGCAGTCTTTTCGAGGCAAGACTTGGTGCGGAGGAAATGGGCGGCGAAACACATATCTTCTCCCCTGCTTTCAAAGACTCGAATTTTGACGAAATTGCCTCGCTTTGCAGGCATATCGTATTTAACTCATTTGCGCAACTTGAAAAATACAAAGGGCGCTGCAAAGGCTCAAGCATAGGTCTAAGAATAAACCCTGAATGTTCGACGCAGGATCACGGTATATATGACCCCTGTACCTCGGGCAGCCGTCTAGGGATAATTGCATCCGATTTCAGTTCGGAGTTGCTTGACGGCGTGGAGGGGCTTCACTTTCATACGCTTTGTGAGCAGGGTTCCGATGACCTAGCCATCACGCTGATGGCAGTGGAAGAAAAATTCGGAAAATGGCTGTTTCAGATGAAGTGGCTAAATTTTGGCGGCGGTCACCATATCACCCGCCCGGGTTATGACATTGCGCTTCTTGAAGGGTGTATCCGCCATATGCAGAAAAAATACGGTCTGGAGGTTTATCTTGAACCGGGGGAAGCCGTTGCACTCAACGCAGGTTATCTTATTACAGAGGTACTGGATATTGTTGAGAACAGCGGTGTCACAAACCTGATTCTCGACAGCTCTGCAGCCTGCCACAATCCTGATGTGCTCGAAATGCCGCTTCGTCCTCTGCTCGAAGGCTCTGGTAAGCCGGCAGAAAAAGCCTACACCTACCGTCTTGCCTCCTGCACCTGTCTTGCCGGCGATATTTTCGGAGACTACTCCTTTGATAATCCCCTCGGAGTCGGTGACAGGCTTTGCTTTAATAACATGGCTATTTATTCTATGGTCAAGAACAACACTTTCAACGGCATACAATTGCCCACAATAGCCGTCATGGAAGAGGGCGGCGACTGCCGCATCGTCAAAAGCTTTGGCTATGAGGATTTCAAAACCCGACTTTCATAAAAAGCGAAACACTCTTCTACCAAAGGGAGACTGAAACTATGCGTAATGTAACCATCGGAGCTATTCAAATGCAATGCTCTCCTAACCCGGATGCAAATCTGAATAAAGCGGAGGCTCTGGTACGGCAAGCTGCCGCAAACGGCGCAAATGTAATACTGTTACCTGAACTGTTCGAGTTCCCTTATTTTTGTCAGGAAAGACGGTATAGCTACTATTCATATGCCATTCCGACAGAAAATAGTCCTGCTGTGCTCCGATTTGCCGCTATTGCCAAAGAGTTGGGCGTTGTACTTCCCATAAGCTTCTATGAAAAGGATGGCAATCGCCTTTTTAACTCTGTTGCAATGCTTGATGCCGACGGAAGCCTATTGGGCGTATATCGTAAAACCCATATTCCTGACGACCACTTCTATCAGGAGAAGTTCTATTTTACCCCCGGCGACACTGGCTTTCGAGTATGGCAGACCGCCTTTGGTCGGATTGGCGTAGGCATCTGTTGGGATCAATGGTTTCCGGAAACCGCCCGTGCTTTAGCTCTGGGCGGAGCAGAGATGCTGCTATTCCCAACTGCCATAGGCAGTGAGCCTATTCTCACCTGCGACAGCATGCCGCATTGGCGGCGTTGCATGCAGGGCCATGCCGCAGCAAACATCATTCCTTTGGCCGCTGCCAACCGCATAGGCCTTGAAACTGTAACACCCTGCAAGGAAAACGCAGCGCAATCATCTGCCCTGCGTTTCTACGGATCTTCATTTATCGCTGACGATACCGGAGAGCTTATTTCCACTGCGGGGAGAGAGGAAGAGACTGTAATTTGCGCAACTTTTGATTTGGACGCTATTGCTGAAAACAGACTCAACTGGGGCTTCTTTCGTGATCGCCGTCCAGACAGTTATGCCTCAATTACCGTGAAATGAATTGAGGCCGCTAAAATAATGAGGAGAAGAACCTTGTAGCCTTTGAAACTACAAGGTTCTTTTTGGTGAATAAGTAGACGGTTCTCACCAAAAAGAACCATCTACTAGTTGATGGCGGAAGAGGTGGGATTCGAACCCACGAGACGTTGCCGTCTACCTGATTTCGAGTCAGGGCCGTTATGACCACTTCGATACTCTTCCAAATCTAACGTAGAAAAGTGCGGCCAGAAGTACAGCCGCACTTAAGAATACAACAAATTCACTTCATTGTCAACCAGAATCAGCCCTATCAGGCGCCCATTTCCAAAATCGCCTTACTGGCTGCCGCTTGCTCCAGACCCGGGATTGCGCGGGCAATAACCTCAGCTATAATCTCGTGTCCCTTTTCATTTGGATGGATTCCGTCGTTGCAAAGCAAATCGGTAAAATCGCGTCTTTCCAAAAACGCCGACCGAATATCAATAATCGGTATTTTGTATTCCGAGGCTATATTGCAGACCTTGACATTATAATTCTCGTGCCATCTGTAAATAAACTCATCGGATCCGCCAAGCCACTTCAAAATCACATCTCTGTCGAGTCCCCTGCTAACCCAATCGAAATACTTGTGCTCGTCAATGGGGGGGAGGTTCAGCATTACGATTTTCTTTCCCATCCCGTTCAACTCGTCAATAATGCCGCGGTAAAAACGTACAAATTCATCGATTGGAGTTTTGGGCAGATGCTCCCCAGTCGGATTTTCGGAAATTTCTTTCCAATTATGGTCACTGTCGTTTCCGCCGTACTCCAAAACTATCACTTCACAGTTTTGAACGTCCTTTATATGTCGGTCTATCATGCTCCGACCTTTCATGATTGTGCAACCTAACATTGAAAAATTGGATAAATCCAGGGCAGACTCCCCTGTCGATAAAATATTGGCAAAGCAATTCTTTGTCATAGCGTATCTGTCGCGAATCTCGTCGACGATTACGCCCTTTGAAATTGAATCGCCAAAAAGACAAATTTTGCTCATAATTTTCGCCTCCAGATAAACGTGTCTTGTGGTTATCAATATTATATTACCTCATTATCTATATGTCAACCAAATGTATAAGTTACTTGCATTATTATCAAGTCCGCGTTATAATATATACAATTATATTCTGAGGTGTCTGAAGAATGAGTAAAGTCGAAAAGCTTCGGGAACTCGCGGATCAACTCAAATTTCCTGATTATAACGGGTTTCCCGATATAGAACTATATATGGATCAAGTGCTTGATTTTCTTTCTCGCAGCAAAACAAGTCTGCGCGACGATGACAGGCTCAGCTCCGCAATGGTCAACAACTACATAAAGGCCGACGTTCTTCCGCGAGCGCGAGGAAAGAAGTATTCGAGAGAACATCTTGTTTACCTTTCCATCATACTGCGGCTGAAACAGGTCCTTTCTGTTAAAGACACCGGCTACCTTATCAAGGCGGACAAGCAGAAAAGAACCGATGAGGAGTTCTACGAGGGCTTTAGAAATATGGTTGATGTCTGTGCGAAGGAGCTCAGCGACAAGGCGCTTAACTCCGACAGTAATCTGCCTGAAATTGCTATGCGTCTGGCTGTGGAAAGCTACTTGTGTAAAATCGCCAGCGAATATATTATCGACAACATTTCAATATATCCTGCGGTCGAAAATGCAAAAAAGCCGGCAAAGGCAATCGGATCTGATAATTAAAAAGGATATTAAGATGCCCCCTCATTTTATTGAGGGGGCATCTTAATGCATTTGATATTTGTTTTGAAATTGACCGTCTGTCAATCATGAGTGCGCTCTGTGTCCCACTATAAAAATAAACGCGCTCTGGCGGCTTCAAGGCCGTCGGAACGCAGCAATAGAAATATATTTGAACCGCTAAACGCGGAATAATTCTAATTGACAGTTATCTGTCGCTGGGTACTGTGACGGTACTTCCATAAATCATATCATCTACATCGCTGTTTCTGAACTTTCTGTTCACTATATCATCTCCTTTCCTAGTGATGGTCTTATAATACTCCCTAAAGTGTAAAATAGCAAGAACATTTATACAAATATTGTGTGAAATTTTTGTAAAGTTTGTCGAACTATTGTCAATAACAACATATGCCGGAGAATTTTTCTCTCCGGCATATATATAGAATTTTCATCTTTTCTTTGTCGGTGCCGCATGTCTTCCTCCGCGTAATTTCGGTGGAATCTGCCTTGCGGCAAGTCTCTTTTCAATACTCTCAAAGCCCTTAGTGAGCGTTTTCATAAGCGGATATGCAAGCAGCGAGAACACAACCAGAACAAGTATCGATTTGTAGGACAGATCAGTAAGTGTAAACCAATCTCTAAAGAAAATCAGCATAAGCACAAAAGCTGCGACTGTTGAGCCAAGCAGAATTTTTCTGGTTCTGGTATAGGGAACGCACATTCTGTGAAGAACGAGAAACCCGACAACGCCCATAAGAATTGCGCATATGGTTGACATCTCTTCCGTCGGGAAATCAAACGCGAGGTAAAACAGAATAACGCCGATTATTAGGATAATATCCGTAAATCCGCCCGGCAGAGCACGGTAAATCACATTCCGCAGGAACTTTCCGCGAACCAGATTCTTGTTCGGCTCCATAGCCAAAACAAAGGACGGAATTCCGATTGACAGCGAGCTTACGAGGCTGAGCTGCGCAGGCGTAAGAGGATAAGGAAGCGTAAACAGCAACGATATGATTGCCACAACAAATGAAAATATGTTTTTAACCAAAAACAGAACGGCGCTTCGCTCGATATTGTTAATTACGCGTCGGCCTTCCATAACGACCGACGGCATTGAAGCGAAGTTTGAGTTGAGCAAAACAATGTGCGACACCTGACACGCGACCTCGCTGCCGGAAGCCATCGCAATACTACAATCCGCTTCTTTAAGCGCAAGCACGTCGTTAACGCCGTCACCAGTCATAGCAACGGTGTGTCCCGCCGCCTTGAGCGCCATTATGAGCTTTCGTTTCTGATCCGGACTTACTCTGCCGAATACAGTGTATTCCTCTGCCGCCGCACGGAGCTTTCGCTCATCGTCGAGTGTTCGTGCATCGACATATTTCTCGGCATTGGCGATTCCCGCACGCTTTGCCACTTCAGAAACAGACAGCGCGTTGTCACCAGAGATTACCTTAATGGTTACTCCCTGCTTTTCAAAGTATTCAAAGGTTTCAGGCGCATTCTTTCTGATTTTATTGGCAAGAAGAATGAGCGCAAGCGGCATGACTTCACCCGTAAGCGCTTCATCGGATAGATTGCCGTCATATATGGCAAGCAGCAGCACGCGGCAGCCTTTTTTGGAATAGTAATCGACTTTTTCACTAATCTCGGAATAGTTTTCTCCCATAATCATATCCGGAGCGCCGAGAATATAGGTTTCGTCGTCGTGGAAAGAAACCCCTCCATACTTTTTAACTGAGGTAAAAGGCAGCGTATCTAAAGCTCTCTGATTGTGTTCACCATTAAAGTATCTGCGCAGCGCCGCCATGGTGTCGTTATCGTCCTGCATGGCAAACACATAGTCGGACATAATCAAACGGATATCATCCACATTAAACCTATCTTCGCAAAGCAGGCAAACATCCTCGACAATCATCTTATTTTCGGTGATTGTTCCGGTTTTATCGACACACAATGTATCGACGCGTGCAAGCGTTTCAATGCAGTTCATGTCATGAACAAGCGTTTTTCTCTGCGCAAGTCTGACGACTGCCGCAGCAAATGCGATACTTGTAAGCAGATACAGTCCCTCAGGAATCATCCCGACCAGCGCTCCGACCGTTGAAACGACGCCTTCCTTGATGCTTCGGTCAAGCCACACTATTTCTTTAACCGCCAAAGCGGCACCAATGGGAATCAGTGCAATACCAATCCACTTAACCAGACTTGAAAGTGAGCGCATCATTTCGGACTGCTTCTGACCGTTGCTTTTTTTTGACTCCAGCGTGAGCCGCGAAACGTATGAATCCTTGCCCACACGAATAAGCCTTGCTCTGACAGAACCGCTGACAACAAAACTGCCGGACATAAGTTCATCTCCGACACGCTTTTTGATTTCGTCCGCTTCTCCGGTCATAAGCGCTTCATTGACCTGGCACTCACCGTCAACTACAATCGCGTCCGCAAAGACCTGATTGTCCTGCGCGAAAACGACAATATCGTCACGCACCGTGTTCTCTATGTTAAGTGTTTTAAAAGCCCCATCCCGCACGACAATGCCTTTTGGCGCATTTATGATACTCAGCTTGTCCAGTGTGTCTTTTGCGCGAAGCTCCTGAATTATGCCGATTAAAATGTTAGCTAAAACGACAGGCATAAAAGTCAGATTGACCCATGAGCCCACAGCTACAATACAAATGGCAAGCGCAAAGAACACTATGTTAAAGTAGGTAAACAAGTTGGAGCGAATAATCTGCCCCACTGTTTTTGTCGGCGGTTCGACAGGTATGTTGCCATACCCGTTTTCTATACGCTCCGCCGCCTGACGAGCCGTAAGCCCAATATCGGGCAATGTACAAAGCTCTGTTATTGAACGTCTGGCAGGCAGAACTTCACTTTTCCCTTTTGTGGATGTGCGAAAAGCCATCAACTTCTATCCCCTCGCAGCAAAAAATGCTAATATAAAATTATTTTACCACATAAATCATCGATATGGCGAATATTTTGTAAATTTTCCGACCAAATTTTACCGCATATGACAGCAAAGAATATCGCCGCCGTACTTAGGGATTGTTCCCTGAACTTGGCGACAATATACCTATTATGATTTTGCACTGTTTCAGTTGTTTACGGCATTGTAGAATTTCATGAAAATCTGTGCGACCTGTGCTCTCGTTGCCGTACCCTGTGGCAAAAATGAGCCATCGCCAATGCCGTTGATAATTCCTGCTTCCTGAAGAGCGTAAACTGCCGTTTTAGCGCCTGCGCTTATCGAGGAGTCGTCAGTGAATGTTGTCTTTTCTGTGGTTTCCGGCAGTATCTTCCCATAAATAACGGCGTAGTTGTATATAAGCATACACATGTTTTCGCGAGTAATATCGCTTTCAGCGGAAAATGTACTTCCCGCCACTCCATTGGCTATTCCGGTAAGACAGGCCCATTCGGTGTAGGGACTATAAAACAGGTTGGCGGTGAGGTCTGTGTAGTTTCCGTTATAAACCTTGATAAGGTCGCGTCTTATATATCCGGAAACCTCGGCATATTTAATTCCGTACCAGTCTCCGCTTACGGAGGTCACCTGAACAACGGTATTTTTATTGGATATTATACCTGCAACACCTGAATCTGTTGACGGTCCCGTGCGAATATTGACTCCGGCCGCGGTAACAAGTCCGATCCCGGATGTTAGGTTCGAGGTAAGTCCTGCATTGCGTCCTAAAACAGTAACGAGCATTCCGCGCGTCATGGTCAATTGCGGAGCAAACGTAGTTTCGGACGTTCCGTTAAACAGTCCTTTTGCATAGACAAATCTGACAGCGTCTAAATACCATTGGTCCAAAGCCACGTCCGTAAAAGGAAGTGCTGTTGTTGATTTAAAGCTAGCGGCTATTGAATGGTTTGCGTTTACATTTGAAAATGTATAGCTTGAAACGGCACCCACGGAAGCTCCGTCTACTAAAACATCTTTTATCGCGTAGCCGTCAGAAGCACTGACGCTGAAAGTTTTTGCACCGGTTGTCAACACCGAAGTACTGCCCGAAGGACTGATTCTTCCGTTTGTTTCAGCGGAAGCCGATATTGTGTAAACTTCTCCGATACGGTATGTGAAGCTTGCTATCTCACTACGGCGCATACCGGGGGCCTCAGCAATTGCTTTGATTGTTGTGTCCGCAGTTAAGGTAATTGGAGTGGAATAGATGTTGCTCGAAGCTGTCGGGACGCTTCCATCCGTAGTATAGTAAATCGTTGCGCTTGTTATAGAAGTAAGCTTAATCTGAGAGCCGGAGGAAATAAGATTGCCTGAGGAAAGTCCTCTTGATATTGCAGCCGTTGGTATCGTTAGCTGCGGAACCTTGATTGTATACTCCAAAATCGTACTGTCTGCAAATGCGCTTGAAACAGCTATTGCACGCAGCTTCGTCGTGTTATAAACCGTGATTGCTTCTGTATACGGCGTGCTGTTAACCGTCGGCTGAGCGCCGTTGAGTGTGTAATAGATTGCGGCACCTGCTGTACCGCTTGTCAGCGTTACGCTCTTGCCTCCGGCAAAGTAGCTTGTTTGGGTTTTCGGTGCTTTTTCTTTCTGTCCGCTAACCGTTTCGCCGTCAAGGGGGACAACTGCGTTTGGCGTATAGGTAACATTGTCTCTGTTAGGATTTCTGTAAATGGAAAAACCGTTATTCAAATAATAAGACTGGAAACTGCTCAGTGACCTGCTTTCACCCTCTCCATAGTTCGTAACACGAGTAATGACAGGCGTCTGTTCCATCACTTGAACTCCGATGATATTGCCGTTTCCGTCATATGTAAGCCCCGAGACAAGCACAACGTGACTGCTCTCTTTGTCAAGACAATCACCAACCTGAATACTGTAAAGACTCTGGTCACCGACCTTTTGCGCAACTTGAGGAATCGAGTAGGTTGTTTTTCTGCTTGTAAGCCCCCATGCGTAGGAAACATAGCCGCTACAGTCAGTTGACAATGCAGGGGCTATTTTATTGTATGATGAATATGTAGTATATAATTTGCTTGTGTTGTCCAAAGCCGACGAGGCGAAGGTTGCAAGCGAAACTCCATAGCCTATATAGCCGTTGCAGTTTATCGGTTGACCGTATGGAATGCCTGTGTAGGTGGTTTCCGCCTTGAAAACGCCATAGTATCCCCACTGTGTAATATCCTCAAGAGGAGTCCACTCGATTTCAGTAAGCTGGCGGGCACGTTTGACAATGTTCTTTTGTCCTTCCGATACCGCAGGCGCTACTATAATACTTACGTTGGATGCGTCGTCTTCCATAAGCAAAACATCCCTTGAAGCAAGCCCCGCTTCACGAAGGAGCGCACTAAAATCACATTGGAGCTCGTTGTTGTCGTTAATTTCGCTGATTGTGTTATCATCGTCGGCGTCGAAAAGCTGCATCAGCGAAACATCGTCGTGAATGGCAAAAGAGAGCAAATCGGCAGGAGTTTGGAAGCCGTTAAAAAGCCTATTGAGCTTAACCATATAGTTTTGATTGTCTATCTGGAGTGCCAGATACCCACTATCGGTATAGCAGGAGGACACTCCCGATAAGACTGCGGAATCGTTTACCCAAAGGGTATAATCCAAAACATCTCCTGTGAGATAAATGTTGCCGTACTGTGTGGGGATAAGCCCTTTAACCTCGGAGAGTGTGTTGATTTTTGTGCTTGTCGTCTCCTGCTTTGGCAGTTGGTAGACTATTCCCCCAGAAATATATAGCAAAGCACCCGAAGCAACATACATCTGCTCTATTTCGTCATCCGCTTTGAATACATTTTCGGATTTGCCTCCGCCCGTGGGCACTCTTCTCACCTGTGAACCAAGCGTGTAATATATGTACCCGTTATAAAAGTTGAGGTTCTTGCCCTTGTCGGCACTGAGCGCTCGCACGTCTTCCCCGCTCTGTACAAATATTCCGTCATCGACGAAATAAAAGTCATCGCCTACAGTCAGCATGACACCGCCGTTTAATATGTTGAGATTGCTGTTTCCCGGCTCTTCCCAGCTATTTGCGCGTGCAAAAGCAAGCGTCGGCATAATGTATAGGCACATCACTGCCGCCGTTAATATACTGATTGTTTTGCGAAATACTTTCACTATCCCTCCAAAGGTTAACCCCTTTTGTTTACATAATTTGCCCAAGTATAGCATGTTTCGACAGGTAATTCAATAGTTTGGAGGCGATTACTGTAATTTGTTGTTTCTTTTTGTAATGTAAATTTTGGTAAAAAAACTGCCGGTTTAAAAAAACCGACAGTTCGTAAGGCATGAATTTTACAGAACGCGAACTCTGAAAACGTCTTCCAACTTCCCTATAGTTACAGGTATTACTTCACCGACAGGTGTATCTGTGTCGATAATCGTATATGCGAACTCACCTTTTGGTGCGTTTATCATGTGCGCTACGTTGATGTTAGCCTCGCCGATGAGGTCAAGAAAATGGTTCAGCATACGTGGAACATTGCGGTGGATAATGCATATTCTGTTTACGCCCATGCGGTTAAGAACGACATTTGGGAGGTTTACAGAGTTCTTAATATTACCGTTAATCAGGTAATCAACCGCCTCCTGTGCCGCCATGATTGCGCACTTTTCTTCGCTTTCGGGAGTGGAGGCGCCGAGGTGAGGCATCGGAATGGTGTTGGGTGCCTTGGCAGTTATGGCATTCGGAAAGTCTGTTACGTAACGCGCGACCTTTGTTGAGTCGATAGCTTCAAGCATATCCTCGTCACAGACAAGCTCCGCACGGGCAAGGTTAATGATGCGGACGCCATCCTTCATCTTGGCAAAGGCTTCCTTGTTAATCATGTGGTGCGTAGCATCCTTCTTATAGGGAACGTGGAGAGTTATATAGTCGCAATTGCGGTAAATTGTGTCGATATCGGTTGCGTGCTTGACCTGACTTGAAAGTCTCCATGCCGCGTCAACCGACAGAAAGGGATCATAACCGTAAACCTTCATTCCGAGCTCAAGTGCCGCATTAGCAATTTTTGCGCCGATAGCACCAAGTCCGACAACTCCGAGGGTCTTCCCTGCAATTTCGGGTCCTGTGAAGCTGGCTTTGCCCTTTTCGACCATTGCGGGAACTTCGTCGCCCTTGTCGGCAATACTGTGAACCCACTCAACGCCGCCGATTACATCGCGTGAAGCCATGAGTAGTGCGCAGATAACAAGCTCCTTAACAGCTTCTGCGTTAGCGCCCGGAGTGTTAAACACCACAATGCCCTGCGCAGCGCAGCGGCTGACGGGAATATTATTTGTTCCGGCCCCCGCTCTTGCGATGCAGAGGAGGTTTTGGTTGAACTCCATTTCGTTCATGTCCGCGCTGCGAACCATAATAGCGTCAGGAGTCTCTGTTTTGTCATCTAATGCAATGCCGTTTTCCTTGATTATATCGAGTCCGAAAGGTGAAATTTTGTTGAGAGATTTGATATTATACACGATTTGCCACCTCAAATTCCTTCATGTATTCTACGAGCTTCGCTACGCCCTCAATAGGTTGCGCGTTATAGATGGAAGCTCTCATACCGCCGACCTTACGGTGACCCTTAAGGTTTGTAAGACCAAGCTTGGTTGCACCCTTACAGAAGTCCTCGTCCTTTGCTTCATCGCCGGTGCGGAAGGTGACATTCATATCGCTGCGTGAGCCCTTTTCGGCACAAGCATTGAAAAGACTGCTGCCATCGAGGAAATCGTAGAGGAGCGCGGCTTTTTCTGCCTTAATCTTCTCCATGCCCTTGACGCCTCCCTGCTTTTCAAGCCAATCAAGCACCAAGCCAAGAATATAGATATTCCAGCAAGGAGGAGTATTATACATCGAGTCGTTTTCGATCATGGTCTTATAGCTCATCATAAGCGGCGTGCAGGCCATTTCTTTTCCGGCAAGGCTCTTGTCGATAATAACGACTGTCAAACCTGCGGGAGCCATGTTCTTCTGCGCACCGGCAAAAATGATACCGTACTTTGAAACGTCAACAGGCTTTGAAAGAATGTTTGAAGACATGTCGCAGCAGATGGGAACCTTGCCCGTTTCCGGAACGTACTGCCACTCGGTGCCGTAAATTGTGTTGTTCGCGCAATAATAAAAATAGTCCGCGTCTGGTGAAAACTTTAAATCGGACTGCGTAGGAATATATGAGTGGTTTTTATCTTCAGAGGAAGCGGCAATATTGATAGTGCCGTACTTTTTGGCTTCTTTGGTTGCAATTGAGGCAAAATTACCCGTTACGGCGTAATCTGCCTTACCCTTACCAAGCTCGCTCATTAGGTTCATCGGAACCATTGAAAATTGCAATGAAGCTCCACCTTGCAAAAATAAAACCTCGTGTGATTCCGGAACTGAAAGTTCTGACTTCATTTTTGACTTTGTTCTTTCAAATATCTCCAGATACACTTTGCTGCGGTGACTCATTTCCATGACTGACATTCCGCTGCCGCCATAATTCAGAATTTCATTCCCTGCGATTTCAAGAACTTCTGTGGGCAGTACGGAAGGGCCTGCGGAAAAATTGAAAACTTCTTCTCTTTTCATCGAAATACCTCCATGCAATTTCACATTAATTCTATCTGTTAGAATAATGTCAAAGACATTATAAATCCTTTAGCGCCCTAAAGTCAAACTAATTTACCTACAAGCATTTTGTCTAAAACGCCGGTTATTTCGACATTTTCGACAACTTTTCGGAGCTGTCCATTGTGCACGCACACTTGAGTATAATTAGCTGCGTGACCGATGGACATACCATCCTTTTCGGTTTCAAATAAAACGGACAATTTCCCCCCGATGCAGGACTGGAGATATTCTTTTTCCATTTCCAAAGCCGTTTCCTGCGCTTCACTTGCTCTTTTGGCTTTGACAGTGTTGGACATCTGCCCGTCCATTTCGGCGGCTTTAGTTCCCGGTCTTCTTGAGTACGGGAAAATATGCATGGCCGAAAAACCGCACTTTTTGATAAATGAAAGTGTTTCCGCGTGGTTTCCTTCGGTTTCGCCCGGAAAGCCGACGATAAGGTCCGCGGTTATTCCGCAATCCGGAAAGTATTCCCGTAATAGCTGTGTAGCCTCAAAAAACCTTTCTGTGTCGTACTTTCTGTTCATGCGGAGCAAAGTATCGTCACAGCCGCTCTGAAGTGATAAATGAAAGTGGTCGCAGATTTTGCCCGTAGCCTTGAGGCTTTTTACGAAATCCTCTGTTATCACTGTCGGCTCCAGTGAACCCAGCCGAAGCCGCATATCGCCCGATTTCTTGGCAATTGCTTCAATTGCATCGGCTAAACAGCACTTCGGTTCAAGGTCGCGGCCATAGGAAGCAATCTCAATACCGGTTATCACAAGCTCGCGAAAGCCTCTTCCTGCCAGCTCTTCGGTTTGGGCGGAACAGCGCTCAGGCGGCAGACTGCGAACTCTGCCCCTCGTATATGGTATAATGCAATATGTGCAAAAGTTCGTACAACCGTCCTGAATCTTCAGCATGGCTCTGGTACGTCCGTCCACAGCGCCTGATGGCAGCTCCTCCATGATTTTACGCGAAAACGGGTCATCCGCCCATGCAATCTTCTGTTTTTCATGTATAGCCTTTTCAATGTCATCCGCAAAGTGCTCCTTGTCTCCGCTTCCGTGTACGACATCCGCACCCAGCTCCGCAATCTCGGCGGGGCTCAGCTGAGAAAAGCATCCGCATACGGCTGATATTGCCTCCGGATTTTCACCCATAAGCTTTCTAATCATCTGGCGGGATTTTCTTCCGCTTTCCGCCGTTACCGCGCAGGTGTTTACGATAATAATATCCGCTTTTTCATCCTTTTCTGCTAGCTCAAACCCACGATTAATGAGCATCGTTTCAAGCGCCTGTGTCTCAAATTGATTTACCTTGCACCCGAGGGTCGCAATTTTATATTTCATAGGTTCACCTTGTTTTCGGAGTTTCATTAAGATATAATGTCCGCAAGCGAGCATTATACTGTGTATGCGCCGACGCTGTCGGCACATGCTTGATTTAAAAATTTATATCATACCGCCGCTCTGCGGCTATGATAGAACATTCTATATTATTCGGTTATTATAAATGCCGATGCTTTGACAGTCAATGATTTTGTTATGCATCGGTGACATCCACGGAGGCACACATGACAGCATATCTTGACAACGCCGCAACTACAAAGGTCTGTATTGAGTCGGCACAGACGGCTTATAATATAATGACGGCGGGTTACGGTAACCCAAGCTCCACCCATAAAATAGGGCGCGAAGCGAAATCAGTGCTTGACGAAGCAAGAGCAAAGCTTGCCAAAGCTCTCGGCGCAAAGCCTGATGAGGTTTTTTTCACGTCTTCCGGCTCCGAAAGCGACAATTGGGCAATTCTTTCCGGCGCGGAGTTCATGAAACGGCACGGAAACCATATTATAAGCTCGCAAGCTGAGCACAGCGCCGTACTTAAATCGCTCGATGTTCTTGAAAAGCGCGGTTTTGAAGTTACACGACTTAAGCCCGAAAGCGATGGAAGCATATCAGTCCAATCTGTCATTGAGGCTCTGCGCGAAGACACTGTTCTCGTTTCATTGATGCTGGTCAACAATGAGACAGGCGGCATTACGGACATAGGCGGAATCTCACGCGCCCTGAAAAAAAGCGGCAGCGCCGCGCTTTTGCACACAGACGCTGTTCAGGGGTTTTTAAAGGTTCCGTTTTCCGCAAAAACGCTCGGTGCCGACTTGGTTACCATTAGCGGTCACAAAATACACGCGCCGAAAGGAATCGGAGCGCTCTACGTCAAGGGCGGCGCAAAGGCGCTGAGTCTTGCTCCTTTTATTGTCGGCGGAGCTCAGGAGTTCGGAAAACGTGCAGGAACAGAGGCGTTGCCGCTGATTGCGGCATTTGCCGAAGCCGCGGAGCTAGGCAGCAATCTTTTCGAGGACTCACTCCAAAATTTTACTAAGCTTAAAGAGCTCGCCGTGAAGCGGCTTAGTTCCGAAAACGACAGTCTTTTAGTGCTTTCGGGAGAAGCTCCTCATATCCTGAGTATCTCTCTCCCCGGCTACAAAAGCGAAGTTGTGATGAATTATCTTGATGCTCTCGGCGTTTATGTTTCAAAGAGCTCCGCCTGCAAAAAGGGCGGCAGAAGCTACGTTCTGGAGGCTATCGGTCTGCAGCGTGCCGTAATTGACGGCGCTCTGCGTATCAGCTTTTCAAGGTTTACAAGCGAAGACGAAGTGAATGCACTCTGCGACGGAATTAAACAGGCAAGAGAAAAGCTCTATACCGTTTTGCACTGATTGCAATATTAATTTTCTGCGGCGTCCTCCGAATCCTCGTTGTCTTTGGTCTTAGCCGTTTTCTTTGAGGGATGCTTCGGTTCCTGCGGAATCGGTGCCAGACTTTCCGGATCAAAATAGCTCATATTTTCATAAGCTGCGGTCTTCGAAGGGAGACCGCTTTTTTCAAGTTTTCGGTTAATGAGAGTTTTTATTCCTGCATAGATTACGGCAAAGGCCGGAACTCCGATAAGCATACCGACAAAGCCGAATAAGCCGCCGCCGAGAATGATGGCGAAAAGGACCCAAAATCCGCTAAGTCCCGTAGTGCTGCCGAGAATTTTCGGGGCAAGAATATTACCGTCGAACTGCTGAAGGACGATAATAAATATTACGAAAATCAAGCATTGTATAGGCGAATACATGAGCACTATGAGTGCCGACGGAATTGCTCCGATAAACGGACCGAAAAACGGAATGAGATCCGTGATTCCTATGATAACACTGATTAAAACCGCATCTCTGATTCCAATCAGCAGGCAGCCAACATAGCACAATATCCCGACAATCAGCGAATCGACAAGCTTACCGACGAAAAACCCCATGAAAGACTTGTCCGTAAAATTAAGAGCTGACAATATACCTTTTACATGTTCAACGGAAAAAATGCTGTAGAGGATTTTTTTGCTGTGCGCCGCAAATTTTTCACGGCTGAACATAACATAAACCGATACCACCGCTGCTATAAACAGATTCGCAAGTGCTTTCAACAGATTAATAACGCCTGTCGAAACGAAAGATACAACATCGTTCATCTGCGGTAAATGGATGTCTTTTGCCCATTGCGTCAGTTTTGTTCCAGCATCGCCGACAATATATGTAAAGGTTGCCTCAAGCTCAGGATAATTTTGGAACCACTTTCCCGCCCATTTTTCAGCCTTAGAAATACTTGACAATAAATTCGTTACAATGCTCTGAACGCTCTGGTATACCTGCGGAACAACAAGGCTGAAAAGCGCGGTGACCAGCGCAATAAGGAGTATGGTAGCAAGGAATATTGCCATACCGCGGCTAAAGCTGCGTGCTTTTTTTACATTTACTGGGAACATTTTAGCTCCCAGCGGAATAAACATTTTTCTTTCAAAAAACTTTACAAATGGTGTCAGAATATACGCCAGAACAAAGCCGCCGATTATCGGGCTAAGTATACTCAGAAGCACCGAAAAAGATTCCCTTAGACCTGACCATCTCTGTATAATCCAAAAAAAAGCAATACAAGCGATTATAACAAGGAACGCAGTTACTCCCCAGTAAAGATATTTCTTGTTCCATTTGAAATTCTTCATACCAGAACATCCCCCAATCGCCTTTTCACAGTTTCATACATAAAATCATATTACAGTATAGTATCTATGCCGTCAATAAAATCGGCGGCCGCGAAAACAAATCGTGGCCGCCGTTTTTATGTTAGCAATATTTTTTTATGTTATCGCCGAAGGTTTCGGGATCGGCTGTTGCAGTAATCGTAAATTTGATGCTTTCCTTGTTTCCGAAAGTGTCAAGCGCATCAAGAAGCGCCGCAACCTTGTCCATATCAGGTTCGTTAAACATTTTTAAGAGATTCGCAATAAAAACATGTGAAATATCGTAATCCGCGGCGTGAAGTCCGCTTATAAACCCTTTGAAAAATTCCATCGACTCAAAATTGTAGTCGCTGGCATGGATTAGACGTACTGTGTGAGGAATGTCAAAGTTCAAATTCTTGTCCTTTTCCAGACACACGACGCTGCCGTTCTCTTCCTCAACGGCATGCTTAATGAGCTCTACTAATGATTTTGTTTTGCCGTTCCCCTTAGGGCCGGCGATAAGCTTAACCATGATAATCACACTCCTTAATTTTTATACCGAAAAAAGCGTGGTGCTTGCTTCTAAGCTTATCCTAACATATAATTCGCAGAACATCAACGATAAGTTTGTGAACAATTCACTCGGTTTATTCCAAAAGTTTACTCCTGCCCCAAAAGCTTGAACATGTTGCTCTTATAGGCTTCAACGCCCGGCTGATTGAAAGGATTTACGCCAGAAACATAGGCGGATAGAGCACAGCTCATTTCAAAAAAGCACACAAGCGCGGCAAAGCCCTCTTCGTTCCTTGCCGGAACGCTAATGGATATATTCGGCACTTCGCCTTTTATGTGCGCTCCTGCTACAGCTTTTGCAACTGTCTTTGAAATCTCGCAGAATTCACGACCTGCAAGGTAATTCAGTTTATCTCTGTCGCCAAGTTCAAAAGGAACCTTGAGGCTCTCCACCGAAGTTTCAAAGGACACTACGGTTTCCATTAGTCTTCTCGGTCCGTCCTGTATATACTGCCCCATTGAGTGCAAATCAGCCGAATATTCCACAGAAGCCGGGAAAATACCTATGCCGTTTTTACCTTCGCTCTCGCCGAAAAGCTGTTTCCACCACTCGGCCATAAAGCGGAATGAGGGCTCATACGAAGCCAAAATCTCGACAGCTCTGCCGTTAACGTACAGGTGCTGTCTTACTCCCGCATAGAGCCATGCCGGATTCTCAACGGAGCGCAGATCAAGATCGTGCATTTCGGATACGGCACTCTGCAAAACTCTTTCAATGTCAATGCCTGCGACGGCCATTGGAAGAAGTCCCACCGCGGAAAGCACTGAGAATCTTCCGCCGACATCTTCCGGAACTACTAATCGCTCCCAGCCTTCACTGACCGCCAAATCATGTAGAGTGCCCTTTTTCTCGTCAGTTGTGGCAACGATGCGTTTTTTTGCCCCCGTACCATATTTCTTTTCAAGAAGGTTTTTAAATACGCGGAATGAGAGCGCAGGCTCAAGCGTTCCGCCGGACTTTGAAACTACGTTGATTGAGAAGTCACGATCACCAATCAGTTCTATAGTTTCGTTAATTGCAGCAGTGGATAGCCCGTTTCCCATAAAGAAAATGTCGGGTGTATCCTTTTTAATAAGGTTATAGTTAGGTGAACGCAAAAGTTCGATAGCCGCCCTTGCTCCCAGATACGAACCGCCTATGCCTATCACAACAAGCACTTTTGAATTTGCGCGAATCCTCGCTGCACTTGCCTGGATAGACTTAAGCTCGGTTGCAAGAACACGGCTCGGCAATTCCATCCAACCCGTATATTCCGAGCCCTCTCCACTGTGATCAAAAAGCTTTCTGTGGGCATCGGCTATCTTTGAGTAATCGGGTCCGACTGTTCCAAAAAAATCTTTTGCGCCGGATAAATCAACCTTGACCATTAATTGTATCCTCTTTTCCCCGACAGTTTTAGAATCTGTGGGATTTTATGTTTCTGTATTTTAATACATTCCGCTGTTTATTACAAGCAACTTTTGATGAATTCTATGTATTTGTGGGAAACAATTGCTCCATTTCGGCAATATTTGGATATTAAGTGGTAACAATCACCCTCCATACAACCTTGAAAGCATTTTCCCGTACAGTTTGAATATAGTCAATTTTTTCACTTCGTTTCCCGTAATAAGTGGAACCCGAGCAAGCTCGCTGTCTCCCGAATATACAACCATTTCCCCAAGTGCTTCGCCCGCGGCAACAGGAGCGTCGCAGCTATCCGGTAGGATAAACTCGTAATTAAGCTTCCCAACCTTGCTTTTCTCCAGCAGCAATCCCTCCTCGCCACCGTAAACTGGCTGAACGCTGTCAGTTTCCCCAAGTGAAACTAATACGGGCGGCAGCGGTTTGGGATTGTCCGTATGCCCCGTGCAGTCGCAAAAATTCGTGTCAACCATTCCAAGCTCTGCGGCGCGGGTGTTCATTTTGTTGACGAAGCTCTCTTCCGAGCCCTATATATGATCGGCGAGCGCCATGGCGCAGTCGTTTGCTGAAACCACACACGGCCTTGAGCATATCATGAACGCTCATCTGTTCCCCTTCCTCCAACCATATCTGGCTGCCTCCCATGGATGCCGCGTGAGAGGAGCAGACAACTATGTCGTCTGCGGAGAGGCGGCCTGCTACGATTTCCTCCATGACGAGTAAAAGAGTCATAATTTTCGTAACGCTGGCCGGCGCCATCTTCTTATGCGCATCTCTTTCATATATTACTTTACCTGTCGTCTTTTCCATCAGAACAGCCGATGGGCAGATATTATCAGTGTTTCCGCACCGAGCGATTCGATAGCAAGGGCTTTGGTTGAAATCATAGCCGCAATTATAACAACAATCAAAATTCTCTTCATTGTCCGCCTCCAAAAACGCTAATGTCCAAGCTTAAGTTATTAACACTATATTGAAACTTGGTGGGCAATATTCCGCCGACATGCCCTGTCAAGCGATTTATTTGAGGTTTCATTATTTGCAATGTCAAAATTTTGGTGGTTTACTTAAATTATGCATATTCATTACATTATCACCTAATTATTCGCTCAAAATAATTTTTTCAGGTAGAATAATCAATGGTTTTCCACACTTTCAACAGGTTTGTCCACACACTTGTAATTGTATCATTCGACAAAATATTCAAATACGGTTTACATAATATTTTTTTTGCTCATTATTTACATCGGATTTTAGCCAAAAATAAACCTTGACAAACTCAAATCTTCTGTTCTCTAAATCGTTTAACCAATAAGAAACGAAGGCTAATCGATAGCCTTCGTTTCTTATTAAAATACATATGTTTCTGCAGTCTGTTAGGAGATTTCTTTGTACATTGCGGGGGCATCTGCCTTTTGGGCATTTTCCGAAATTGCAAGGACTTCGACCTTCAGTGCTCTCTGTCCGAAGCGTATTTCGATAATATCGCCGAACTTGACCTCGTATGAGGCTCTTTGGGCTTTGCCGTTTACAGAAACTCTCTCCCCATCGCAGGCTTCATTTGCAATTGTACGGCGCTTTATAAGCCTTGAAACCTTCAGATATTTGTCTAGGCGCATCTGCATACCCCTCCTTGGAATAAATGTATAAAGGCGCGGAATTATTCCGCGCCTTACTGTTGCTATTTGTCAACTGCATCCTTGAGGGCTTTTCCGGCTTTGAAGACCGGCACGCGGGACGCAGGAATCTTAATTTCTTCCTTTGTTTTGGGGTTACGTCCTACACGAGCCTCTCTCGACTTGACATCGAAAACGCCAAAACCGACAAGTTGTACTTTCTCGCCTGTTTCAATTGTTTCTTCAATGGCCTGAAACGTAGCGTTTACAGCTTTCTCGCTGTCTTTCTTGGATAAGCCTGTTTTTCCTGCCACTGCGGCAATAAGCTCTGCTTTGTTCATAATTTTCCTCCTAAAAATAATTTCTCATTGAGTAAGCTCTTAATATATAGAGTTTTGCATATTTTTTTCTGCAAAATATCTACTTCATTTGTTTGCAGGCTCTGTATAGGATATCCATTTCCTCTAGGGTCATGTCCTTGAGTTCCCTGCCACTTTTTGCGGCTTCAGTCTCGACGTATTCAAAACGTTTTATAAACTTCTCGCAACTCTTGTGAAGAGCAGTTTCCGGATCGATGTCCGAAAACCTTGCTACGTTTACTGCCGTAAAAAGAAGATCGCCCAGTTCTTCCTCGATGTGGGCCTTGTCTTCCTGCGCCTGAGCCTCGACCAACTCCGCAATTTCTTCATGGAGCTTGTCCATGGCACCGCTGACCTCTGGCCAGTCGAATCCGACCTTTTTAGCCTTTTTCTGTACCTTCTCGGCCCGCCAAAGCGCCGGCAGACTCTCCGCAACATCCGTCATTGTTTTTGCCACTGTGGTCTGAGATTTTTCCTGCCGCTTAAGCTCGTCCCAGTTTCTTATGACCTCGTCGCTTCCCGAAACATCTACGCTTCCGAAGACATGCGGGTGGCGAAAAATAAGCTTTTTGCAAGAAGAATCAGCGACATCGTCCAGATTGAAAGTTCCCTTCTCCTCTTCAATCCTCGTATGGAAGATGATTTGTAAGAGAAGGTCGCCCAGCTCCTCGCAGAGATGCTCGGAACTCTTTTGGTCGATAGCCTCGCAAACCTCATATGCTTCCTCAAGCAAATTGCGACGAATGCTCTCGTGCGTTTGCTCGATATCCCACGGACATCCGCCATGGGAACGAAGAACTTCAATAATCCTGCGAAAATCGTTCATATCGTATGAAGATTTATACTCAAAATTTACCACACTTTTCACCCTTCCGCAAGTTGAAATTTCACTTATGTGTATATTTATTAAAACAAATTGATATATCTGTACACATGTTGCAAATCTCAGCCCAAATCAAGCGGTTTTTTCTCGCAATTCACCCTGTCTGTAGGAAAAATATATCTTTGTTCTGAAGCTTCTCCAAAAGTTTTCATTTGATTCGGAGCAGCTTTGCAATCTTTTCACCCTTGGGAATAAGCAGCATATCCTCTATCGTGATTGCCTTTGTAACTATGGTCATTATTCCGTACACCACTACAGCAACGGCAACGGCTGCAACCAAGGCCACAATGATTATCATTCTGCTTGGGTCAGGTCCAGCTCCAAGGAGTTCAAGTGCAGCCGGATAAACGAGCCAAGCAGCGGCGCCCATAAGAGCGCAGTTAATTAGCGGCTTCAAGAACACCTTACCAAGTTTGGGACGCTCAGGCATTTTGTATACGACGAACCAAAAATTGACTGCAAACATAAATATATAACTGATTAAAGTTCCTATTGCCGATCCATAAATGTTTAGCTGCTTGTTTCCAAGGAGAATCCAGCTAATAGCAATATTAAGACCGCTGCCTAGCAGCATATTATACATTGGAATACGCTCTAAGCCACCGGCTTGCAAAATTGCCGTGGTCATTGCTACAATACATACGAAAAATGACGATATTCCCATTATTGCCAGAAGCGTAGCTCCTTCTGCCGTGCTTCCGTAAGCACCGCTCATTATCGGTAACGACAGAACGCTCATTCCGATCGCCATCGGCAGTGCAAAAATAGTTGCAATTCTGATTGAAGATTCTACTACATTTCTCGATTCATCGATTCTTTTTCTGGCCCTAAAGGCTGCAATTGCAGGTATTACACTGATTGTAAGAGGGGTTAAAAGCGCATACGGCAAATTGAGAAATGTAAGCGCCATAGAATACACTCCGAACAGTTCTGAGGCCTTTGTTGCGGTAAAGCCGACCGCATCCTGTAGTCTATTTAGAATAAGACCCGTATTGATAAGCGCAATAATACTCGATACACAGGATCCCAGCGCAATAGGAACGCCTATCTTCAAAAATGTTTTAAAAATTCTTCTGCCCTTATCGCAGGTCATATCAAGCTCTTCGCGCGGGCGCAGGCGTAAAACACCGTCTTCGTACTTTCTGCGATTGACAACAACATAGCCCATATAAACGCAGGCAAGCAAAGAGCCTGCCGCAGTTCCTGTAATTGCTCCTGCGGACAAAATTGGCATGCTTTTGCCCTGATTCAGCAATAGTATTGCAATTGCAAGCCCTACAACAATCTTTCCCGCAACTTCTATTACCTGAGAAACTGCCGTCGGTCTCATGTCCTGAAGCCCTTCAGTATATCCTCTGAAAGCTGACAGGATACAGACCATAAAAACTGCAGGGGCAATTGCGGCTACGCTCTGACTGGCTTTGGGGTCTCCCAGAAAGATTGCAAGATCAGTCGGAAAGAATATTAAGACGAGGCTGCCGACCGCACCAAAAACGGCAAACGAATAAAGAGCCACTCTGAATATCTTTTTAACCTGAACAGGTCTGTCGAGATTATTCGCTTCCGAAATCATTTTTGCTACGGCTATCGGAAGTCCTGCAGTAGATAGGGAAAGCAGAACATTGTAAATGTTGTATGCAACACTGAAATGCCCATAGCCCTCTGGCCCGAGAATGTTTGCCAGTGGAATCTTGTAGATAGCGCCGAGTATTTTGATAATAACAACGGAAACAGCTAATATTGCTGCACCATGTAAATAGTTTTGCTTTTTGGATGCTGCCAAATTGCACCTCCGAATAAAGTAATCTGTCATAGCCTTGTATTATATATGCGGCAAAAAGCCGATTCTTGATTTTTGAAAAAACAAGCAAAATCGCTCCAAGCGACTAATTCGTATTAATGTACACCAAACAGACGCAAAAATCAAGGAAAATCGCTAACTCGTTTCTCTGCGGCATAAGTTTTGTGGGGTCGTTTCCACTTAACCGTCAACTGTTAATTCAATATAGGCTGAATAGGATATTTGTATTTTTCAACTAAAAACTATACCGTTTCTTCTCAGTCGAATAATGCAAATTGTTGGCAAAAACAATTGACAAAAACGACATTCTGGTTGAGAATATAATTTACGGTATATCCATTCCGCGTTCCGTAAACAGGCTCATCATCTCTCTGGATGACGATGGTGAGGTCATTCCGCCGGAGGCTCTTTCTAACATTTTTTGCCTACCCGATGATACAAACAGCGCGGTGCTAAATTCAGCCGGCAACGGTCTCGGTCTTTATATTTCTTTCGGTATTGCTCAGCTCCACAAGGGGTAATCCTTATTGAAAGCCGCGAGGGCGGAGGAACGCGTCCGCATAATGCTTCCGACCGATGAGGAACCTGCTCCCAAGTTCAATTGCCCCGAAACCGCCTACCGTCATGAAGGAGTTTTTCCACAATGACCGGTCTTGCCGATGTTCTTCCCAGCGGCGCTTTCGGCGTGAAATACGAGGACTGACAATTAATAGGGCTGTTTCAAGATTTCCACGCCATAGTGCGTGTCCGATATTTGAAACAGCCTTCATACTATTCACTTCTATTTTAATAAATTCCAAAAAAGCGTCTGCCGTTTTGGTTTGTCATTTCAGCCACGTCTTCGACACTTATTCCTTTTATTTGCGCAACGACTTGAGCCATATACGGAAGGTATTTTGAGTCGTTCCTTTTTCCTCTAAAGGGTACCGGGGCGAGATAGGGACAGTCGGTTTCTATCAGTATACGGTCATTCGGGCAAATCTCGATTACTTCGAGCGCTTTACGCGCGTTTTTAAAGGTTATCGCTCCGGTAAATCCGAGATACCAGCCCATATTGAGAATTTCCTTTGCCATCTCTGCGCTGCCGGAATAACAGTGGAACTCTCCCCTCACTTCGGGGAATTTTCTTATTATCTCCATGCACTGCGCATGGGCGTCCCTGTCGTGTATGACAACGGGCATATCGAGTTCTTTCGCAAGCTCCATCTGCCGAATGAAAACTTCGCGCTGGACATCGCGCTCGGAAAGGTCATAATAGAAGTCAAGACCGATTTCGCCGATGGCGCGAACCTTAGGCAGGGCGCACCACTGCCGTATATAGTTAACCGACTCCTCCGAAAAAGTCTTTGCGTCATGTGGATGCCAGCCCACGGTCGCATAGATAAAGGGATACTTCTCTGAAAGCTCGATTGCCTTCAAACTGCTTTCCAAGTCGCTTGAAGCATTCATAATAAGCTCGACGCCGCTCTCGTGTACTGCTTTAATGATTTCGTCCCTGTCAGCATCAAAGTCCTCGTCCGTGAAATGCGCGTGTGTATCAAAATACAATTTCCCTGCCTCCGATTTTTTTGAATTATCCTTTTCGAGGTATAAGATGATAAAGCTGAAACTTAGCTCAAATACCGAATCCCTTTCCCGACGGATTACAGATATATACATATACTTAATGTTGTTGTTTTTCCCGCTATTTACGGGATTTAGGGGGTATTCCGATGTTACGCTGTCAAAGTACCTTTTCTTCGTTTCCGTCACCGCTTTGTGGCTTATTGCACTTTTAGTTATCGAAGTCATAAGAAGGGCAGAACTCGGCGTTAACAAATTGACCCTTGTTGGGGTTCTTATCCTAATTTACTTCGTCTTTTGCTGTATTTCGGCTATTTTTTCTTCTTTCAGGGCCTCTGTGCTTTTGGGTGAGGGACGTTTTGACGGACTGATAACCACTTTTCTGTGCGTGGGCATTTTCTTTTGCGTTTCGCAGTTTGCCCATCCTAAAAAAGCCTATATATATACCGCTTGCCTTGCGGTTTCGCTAAACTGTATTGTTGCGGTGCTTCAAATTCTCGGATACAATCCGCTCCACCTTTTCCCGGGTACCTACAATTTTTACGACGCGGGAATGGAGTTTTCCAGCACGTTCTTGGGGACTATCGGCAATGCCGACCTGTTTTCCGCCTATATTTGCCTGATACTTCCGTTGGCTTCCATATATTACATAAGTGCAAAAAGAAGGCCTCTTGCGCTTATGTACTTCGTTTTACTGACCGCCTTTTGCCTATTTAAAAGCGGAGTTGCCGGCGGTTTGCTTGCGCTTGCGGTAACCGCAGTCGTTGCCTCACCGTTTATTATCACAAACGGCGAGCGCCTTCGCAGAGCGCTTGAAATCGCTTTCCTTCTGTCAATTTCCGCCTTCCTTGCGTTTTCCATAAAAATCACGGAAGGTGCGAGCGGGGTAACAGTTAACTTCCTGCTTTCGCGTTTTTCCGAAGTCCTAATAATTGCAGCCGTTTTACTCGTTTTGCTGCGCCTGATACTCAATAAAAGTGACTTTGCTCAAACGACACTAAAGATTATATTTGCGGGTCTTGCCACCGTTGCTATAGTATCGGGATTACTGACCGCTTATTATTGGAAAGGCTCGGAGGGTTCGATTTACGAACTTTCACAGATTTTGCACGGAAACATCAAGGATAGTTTCGGCTCCTCTCGAATACTCATCTGGCGAAAATCCCTTAAGCTTGTCCCCGAATCTCTGCTATTGGGCGGAGGTCCCGGTACTCTTGCCCTGCGGCTTGACGTGAGCTTCTCGCGCTTTGTAGCCGAAACCGGCAAAACACTGTCCAGCTCTGTCGATAATACGCACAACTATTATCTGGGTATTCTCGTCAACACCGGTCTTCTCTCACTTGTTGCATATATTGCCGCGCAGGGCATCAGTCTTTTCAAAGCGGTAAAAGCCGTAAAACTCTCGGAATTCTGTGGTGCTCTCGCCTGCTGCCTGCTGTGCTATTGGGTTCAGGATTTTTTCGGACTGGGGCTGTTCCTTGTGTCCCCTCTCATGTGGCTTTTCTGGGGACTGCTTGTTTCCTCGCTTCGTCGCAAAGCAATCGATTCTATTGTTTAACAGCTGCCGCAAAATCGCGGCAGCTGTTATCATTTCATAAATCTTATGCTTTAATCTTTTCCGCAATTTTTCTGCCCATGAGAACGCCCATGATGGACGCCATCATAAGTCCGCGCGTCCAGCCGCTGGAGTCACCGAGGCAGTGCAGGCCTGAAATATTGGTATTCAAATCCTTGTCCATCTTAACTCGGTTTGAATAGAACTTGAGTTCCGGTGAATAAAGCAGCGTTTCGTTGGCAGCAAAGCCCGGAACAACATGATCGGCAGCCTGAATAAAGTTCAAAATATTCATCATCGATCTGTAAGGCATAGCTGCTGTAATGTCCCCAGCAACAGCATCCGTCAAGGTCGGGCGGACGTTTGACTGTTGGAGTTCCTTTTCCCAAGTTCGCTTTCCATCGAGAATATCTCCCAGACGCTGAACCATAATGTGACCCGCGCCGAGCATATTGGTAAGCTCTCCGACCTTTTGCGCATAGGCAATCGGCTGGTTGAATGGATAACTGAAGTTATGAGAGCATAAAATAGCAAGATTGGTATTGTTAGACTTTCTGTCCTTATATGAATGTCCGTTGACTACGGCAAGGTCATCGTCATAGTTTTCCTGGCTGACAAAACCGCCGGGGTTTTGGCAGAAGGTGCGCACCTTGTTTTTGAAGGGGCGCGGATAGCCGATGAGCTTTGATTCGTACAGAACGTCGTTTACTCGCTCCATGACCTCGTTGCGCACTTCGACGCGCACGCCGATATCAACCGTCCCCGGCGAATGCGCAATTGCGTTCTCGGCGCAAATCTTTTCAAGCCATTCCGCCCCGCGTCTTCCTGTTGCGATAACGGTTCGTTCCGCAAAAATTTCGTGGCTTTCGATGCCCTTATGAACAACAACGCCGAGGCACTTATCACCGTCTAAAATTACGTTGTCGCACTCAAATCCGAACATCAGCTCAACACCATTTTCAATTAGGTACTGCTCAATGCGGTAATATATATCCTGAGCCTTTTCGGTTCCCATGTGGCGAATTGGGCAATCAACAAGCTTAAGCCCTGCCTGAATTGCACGCTTGCGGATTTCCTTAACTTCATCGTAATCACTAACGCCTTCAACTTTTTCGTCAGCACCGAATTCAAGATAAATCTTGTCGGCATAGTCGATTAAATCCTGCGCTTCACTTTCACCGATAAGCGCCGGCAAATCTCCACCGACTTCATAACTCAGCGAAAGCTTTCCATCGGAAAAAGCTCCCGCTCCGGAAAAGCCTGTCGTTATATGACAATAGGGCTTGCAATTGACGCACTCTTTTGTCTGCGCCTTCGGACAGCGACGCTTTTCAACGGCAACTCCCTTTTCGACCATCACAATTTTCTTGCTTCCGCCCTTGCGGATAAGCTCCAGCGCGGTAAAAATTCCTGAGGGTCCTGCGCCGACTATAACTATATCTGTTTTCATATGTTCCTCCGTGTCCAATTATAGATAGACAGTAAATTTTTAGAACATTCAATATGTATTGTACCTTCAGCATTATATACTAAGCAATCGTCAAAAATAACGAAAACCTAACATTTTCCTTGGGATTTTTATATAAGCGGCATGTTTATGGCACTCTTTTGTTAAAAACACCAAAATGCTTGTATATTTCTTGTAAAAATCATCGATTTTCCTATGCGTAAAAACGACACTTTTTGTTGACCGCGAATTTGCATTAGTTTAGAATGAAGTTGTAAGCAACATAATTTTACACCAAAACTTAATCAGCCACAACAGTTCGAAATAATAAATTTTGAAGGAATGGTGACGACATGAAAAAAGTAGCTGTCATTATGGGCAGCGACAGCGATTTACCCGTTGTCGAAAAAGCTATCAGCAAGCTTGCGGAATTTGGTGTGCCCTGCGAGGTACACGTCTTCTCAGCACACCGTACACCTGCCGAAGCTGCAGACTTTTCAAAAAAAGCTCGAGGACGCGGTTTCGGCGTAATTATTGCAGCCGCAGGAAAGGCGGCGCATCTTGCAGGCGCCATAGCTGCAAACACTACCCTACCGGTTATCGGCATTCCTATTAAATCTTCTACATTGGACGGCTTGGATGCTCTCTTGTCGACTGTACAGATGCCCTCGGGTATACCTGTAGCTACAGTCGCCATCGACGGAGCGGAAAATGCCGCCCTTCTTGCTGTTTCGATACTTTCTGTGTCAGACAAAACGCTTGCCGCCAAACTGACAATCGCCAGAAAAGCGGCAGCCGAAAATGTTCTTTCCAAAAACAAGGCAGTCGAAGAGAAATTCAATGTCTGAAAAAGTATCGTTATCAAATATAATCACAATAATACACGGAGGAAAATATTCGATGGAAAAGACTGTTCAGCTTTATGAGGGCAAGGCAAAAAAAGTTTACGCAACGCCTGACGAAAATCTCTGCATCGTGTCCTATAAGGACGACGCAACAGCCTTCAACGGCGAGAAAAGGGGCACAATCCTTGGCAAAGGCGTTATCAACAACAGGCTCACGAACCGCCTTATGCAGATGCTAATGGAAAAAGGCATACCCACGCATTTTGTTGAAGAACTAAACGACCGCGAAACACTTGTCAAAAAAGTCTCCATCGTCCCTCTCGAAGTAATAATCCGCAACATTTCCGCCGGAAGCTTCGCAAAACGCTTCGGCGTTGAGGAAGGCATTGTCTTCAAAAACCCGACCATTGAGTTTTCCTACAAGAACGATGCGCTCGGAGACCCGCTCATGAACGATTATCATGCTTTGGCTCTCGGACTTGCCACGGAAGCAGATATCGAAACCATCAAGGCATACTCCTTTAGGATAAACGACATATTGAAAGCTCATATGCTCGAACACGGCATTGAGCTTGTCGATTTCAAGCTGGAGTTCGGCAAGCTTCCTGACGGCACAATCGTCCTTGCCGACGAGATAAGTCCCGACACCTGCCGTTTTTGGGATGTCACAACCCACGAAAAGCTGGATAAGGACCGCTTCCGCCGCGATCTCGGCGGAGTTGAGGACGCATATAACGAGGTTATGAGACGCCTTTTGGGGGAAACAAAATAATGGGTCATATTCACGAGGAATGCGGAGTTTTCGGTGTCTATTCAAACACCACCCGCGATGTTGCCGCAACCACCTATTACGGGCTTTTCGCGCTCCAACATCGCGGTCAGGAAAGCTGCGGAATCGTTGTCAACGACGATGGTGTGTTCACCTCCTTCAAGGACATCGGGCTTGTCAACGATGTTTTCACTCCGACTGTTATGCAATCGCTCGGAGAAGGCAAAATGGCTGTCGGTCACTGCCGTTACGGAACTACAGGCAATTCAGACCGCAACAATGCCCAGCCTCTACTTGTTAACCATATCAAGGGTAAAATGGCGCTCGCCCATAACGGCAACCTTGTCAATTCGGCGGAGCTTCGCGAGGAGCTTGAACTTCAAGGCAGTATTTTTCACACAACTACCGACAGTGAAGTAATTTCATATATCATTACAAAAGAGCGTATTTCAACAAGCTCGATTGAGGACGCTCTCAACAAGGCGATGGACAGGCTCAAAGGTGCCTATTCCCTAGTCGTCATGTCGCCCACAAAGCTGATTGCCGCACGTGACGAGCACGGTTTTCGTCCTCTGTGCTACGGTAAAACACCCGGCGGAGACTTTGTCGTTGCCTCCGAAAGTTGCGCGCTTTCCACCGCCGGAGCTACTATGGAGCGCGACCTTTTGCCCGGTGAAATAATGGTTTTTGACAAAAATGGCGTGCGCTCGATAACTGACCACTGCGGAAAATGCGAGCCAAGCCTGTGCGTTTTTGAATACATCTACTTTGCCCGACCCGACTCTGTGATTGAGGGCAGCAGCGTCCACAACGCAAGAGTTCGCGCCGGAGCTTTTCTCGCTCTTGAACATCCCGTTCAGGCGGATGTTGTAGTCGGCGTACCCGATTCCGGAATTGACGCGGCTGTCGGTTTTGCAAGACAGAGCGGAATCCCATACGGTATCGGGCTTATTAAAAACCGCTACATCGCCAGAACCTTCATCGCTCCGGGTCAGAAATCCCGCGAGGACAAGGTGCGTATAAAGATGAATCCCGTTGCCGCAACTGTGAAGGACAAACGCGTCGTTTTGATAGATGACTCAATAGTGCGCGGAACAACCTGCGCCCGAATCGTCGGACTTCTGCGTGAAGCGGGTGCTAAGGAAATCCATCTGCGAATATCAGCTCCCCCCTTCCTTAACCCCTGCTACTACGGCACGGACATTGACAGCCGCGATAACCTTATCGCCTGTCACAACACAGTTGAGGAGATTGCAAAAATCGTCGGTGCCGACTCTCTGGGTTATCTCAGCGTTGAGAATGTTACAAAGCTCACTGACAACCCCTGTCACAAGGGATACTGCTCCGCTTGTTTCGACGGCTGCTATCCCACCGAAATACCGCAGAAAGCGAACAAAAACCGATTTGAACAAAAGATAAGCGAAAGGAGTTTGGCTGAATGAAAAGCTTTTCCGAGAGCTACAAAGACGCAGGCGTTGACATCACCGCAGGTTACAAGGCCGTCGAGCTGATGAAAAGCCACATCGCGCGCACGATGATAGGTGCAAACAGCCCCGACATCGGCGGCTTCGGCGGTCTTTTTGAGCTTGATATCAAAGACACACCTAATCCCGTTTTAGTAAGCGGAACTGACGGTGTCGGCACCAAGTTAAAGCTCGCTTTTCTAATGGACAAGCACGACACGGTCGGTATCGACTGCGTTGCAATGTGCGTCAACGATATCATCTGCTGCGGGGCAAAGCCGCTTTTCTTCCTTGACTATATCGCCTGCGGCAAGAATGTTCCCGAAAAAATCGCCTCTATCGTTTCCGGTGTTGCGGAGGGCTGTGTTCAGAGCGGCTGTGCTCTCGTTGGCGGCGAAACCGCTGAGATGCCAGGGTTCTACCCCATCGACGAATACGACCTTGCCGGCTTTTCCGTTGGTGTAGTCGATAAATCAAAAGTTCTGGACAAGAACACAGTCACGGAGGGTGATGTTATAATAGCTCTTCCGTCCAGCGGAATTCACAGCAACGGTTTTTCGCTCGTACGCAAGGTGTTCGACGTTGAAAACGTCGATTTGAAAGCTCCGATCGCCGAGCTTAACGGCGCTTCTCTGGGTGAAACTTTGCTGACTCCGACAAAAATTTACGTAAAGCCTCTGCTTGCCCTTTTTGAAGCTGTAAAAGTCAAGGCGGTGTCGCACATTACGGGAGGCGGCTTTTTTGAGAACATTCCGCGAAGTCTCCCAAAGGGCGCCTCGGCAGAAATCGACCGCTCTGCGCTGCGGATACTGCCGATTTTCGATTATCTTGCGAAAAAAGGAAATATCCCCGAGCGTGACATGTTCAACACCTACAACATGGGTATCGGCATGAGCGTTGTCGTGGCAAAGCAGGATGAGGACAAGGCACTCGAAATTCTCCGCGCAAACGGCGAGGATGCTTATGTGATGGGCGAAATCGTCAAGTCCGACGAGGGCGTTATCATATGCTGAAGACTAAGATTGCCGTACTTGTTTCCGGCGGCGGAACAAATCTTCAGTCACTAATCGACACGCAGGCGGGCGGAACAATCAAAAGCGGCGAAATTGTGCTTATCATATCAAGCAATGAAACGGCTTTTGCTCTTGAAAGAGCGAAAAAGCACGGCATTCCGTCTATCACGGTTTCAAAGAAGTCCTGCAAGAATCAAGCGGATTTTGAAAACAAAATCCATTCTGCTCTCACAGAGCACGGAATACAACTTGTCGTTTTGGCAGGCTTCATGTCCATTCTCTCCGCTGATTTTGTGGCTAAATGGCAAAAACGGATAATAAACGTTCATCCCTCGCTTATTCCTTCCTTCTGCGGAGAGGGCTTCTATGGTCTAAAAGTCCATGAAGCCGTGCTGAAATATGGTGTTATGATCACGGGCGCTACAGTTCATTTTGTAAATGAGATTCCTGACGGCGGCGAGATAATCCTGCAAAAGAGCGTCCCCGTCTATAAAACCGATAATCCCGAGAAACTGCAGAGACGCGTTATGGAGCGTGCAGAGTGGATTATTCTTCCCCGTGCGACAGAGCTTGTTTCCGAAAAGATTATGAAAGAGGGCGCGAACTATGGCTTATGAAGTTAACGACATCGGAGTTATTCTCCGCGGTAATGAATATCCCGGAAGAGGAATTATAATCGGCAAAAGCTCTGATGGCAAAAAGGCGGTCTTTGCGTATTTCATAATGGGCAGAAGTGAGAATAGCCGCAACCGCATCTTTATTGAAAATGACGACAAAGTCATAATTAACCCCTTTGATGTTAGCAAAGTGGAAGATCCAAGTCTTATTATATATTCACCTGTCCGCGTTTTTGGCAAAAAGACCGTTGTTACAAATGGCGACCAGACGGACACGATTATTAACTATCTTGCCAAGGGCGACAGCTTTGAAAATGCTCTTGAAACCCGCTGTTTCGAGCCGGATGCACCAAACTACACCCCCCGCATCAGCGGACTTCTGGATTTTGAAAACGGTTTCAGCTACAAGCTTAGCATCCTCAGAGCCTCGGACGCAAACGCTGAAGGCTGCAACCGCTTTACTTTTTCCTATCACCCCGCTTCCGGCGTTGGTCACTTTATTCATACCTATGCAGGCAACGGAAATCCAATCCCCAGCTTTTTCGGCGAACCCGAGGTCGTAGCTGTCGGAAACGATGTTGACGTATTCACATGGCTTATTTGGCGTCACCTCAGCGTTGACAACAGAGTTTCTCTCTATGTCCGCTTTACGGATATTGAAAGCGGCGTGTCAGAAAGCCGCATAGTCAACAAGAACGAAAGAGGGGTATGACGATGAAGGAATTTGAACTCAAATATGGCTGCAATCCCAATCAGAAGCCCTCAAAAATCTATATGCGCGACGGACGCGACCTTCCTATTACGATTTTGAACGGCCGCCCCGGTTATATTAACTTTCTTGACGCATTCAACAGTTGGCAGCTTGTAAAGGAGCTATCCGCGGCTACCAAAATGTGCGCCGCAACGAGCTTTAAGCATGTAAGCCCAACGAGCGCGGCTGTTGGCAACAAGCTGCCTGACGAGCTTAAGCGAGCCTGCTTCGTCGACGACATTGAGGGTCTGGACGACTCCACTCTCGCCTGCGCTTACGCTAGAGCAAGAGGCACAGACCGCATGTGCAGCTTCGGTGACTGGATTGCGCTTAGCGATACCTGTGATGTTGTTACAGCTAACATCATTAAGCGCGAAGTGTCGGACGGCATAATCGCGCCCGGCTACACTCCCGAAGCCCTTGAAATCCTCAAAGAAAAGAAAAAGGGCGCTTACAGCATCGTTGCGATAGATAAGGACTATGTCCCCGATCCGCAGGAAATAAAGCAGGTTTACGGCATAAGCTTTGAGCAGGGACGCAATAACTTTGAAATTAACGCCGACCTCTTGAAAAATATCGTTTCCGAAAACAAAAACTTGCCCGATTCCGCGGTGCGCGACCTAATTATCAGCCTGATAACGCTAAAATACACGCAGTCCAATTCCGTCTGCTTCGCGGTTGACGGTCAGGCAATCGGCGTGGGCGCAGGTCAGCAGAGCCGTATTCACTGCACACGTCTTGCAGGCAGCAAAGCGGACAACTGGCACCTTCGTCAAAGCCCAATGGTTTTGGAGCTGCCGTTTATTGCTGAGCTATCTCGTGCTGTGCGTGACAACACCATAGATGTTTACATTTCAGAGGAAACTGACGATGTCCGTGGCGACGATGTGTGGCGGCAGTTTTTCACGGAGCAGCCCCGCAAACTCTCCTATGAGGAAAAACGCGAATATCTCGCGAAAATTGAAGGCGTTTCCCTTGGCTCTGACGCTTTCTTCCCCTTCGGCGACAACATCATCAGGGCACGAAGAAGCGGCGTAAGCTTCATCGCACAGCCCGGCGGCTCCGTGCGCGACGACGATGTTATAAAAGAGTGCGACTTGAGGAACATGGTAATGGCATTTACCGGCATGAGGTTGTTCCACCATTAATTATGTAAACCGAGGTGCGCTATGAAAATAATGGTAATCGGCGGCGGTGGCAGAGAGCACGCCATAATAAAAAAGCTCAAGCAAAGCCCTAAGGTTTCGGAAATCTTTGCGCTCCCCGGCAACGGCGGAATCGCGCAGGACGCGGTTTGCACCGGTATCTGCGCATCGGATATTTCCGCGATTGTGGACTTTGCAAAGAGTAATTCGATTGATTTCGCGGTTGTCACGCCCGACGAACCACTGGTTCTTGGCGCTGTCGACGAGCTTGAAAAAACCGGGATTCCCTGCTTCGGCCCGAATAAACGCGCCGCAATCATCGAGGGCAGCAAGGTTTTCAGCAAAAACCTCATGAAAAAATACAACATCCCCACGGCTGAATATGAGGTCTTCTCTGATGCCGCATCAGCTCTCGATTATCTTGAAACCGCTCCGATTCCAACGGTTATTAAGGCGGACGGACTTGCTCTCGGCAAGGGCGTTATTATCGCAATGACGCGTGATGAGGCAAAAAGTGCCATCCATTCCATGATGGAGGACAAGGTTTTCGGTGAAAGCGGCTCTCAGGTCGTAGTCGAGGAATTCCTTGAAGGTCCTGAGGTTTCTGTTCTGTCCTTTACGGACGGAAAAACCGTTGTACCCATGGTCTCCAGTATGGATCATAAGCGTGCACACGACAATGACGAGGGGCTGAACACCGGCGGCATGGGTGCGATTGCGCCGAACCCGTATTACACCGACGAAATCGCCGTTGAGTGCATGGAGAAGATTTTCATCCCCACTATAAACGCCATGAACGCGGAAAGCCGCAGCTTCAAGGGCTGTCTGTATTTTGGACTTATGTTAACCGTTCAAGGTCCGAAGGTCATCGAATACAACTGCCGTTTCGGTGATCCCGAGACGCAGGTTGTGCTTCCTCTTTTAGAAAGCGATTTGGTTGACATAATGTTTGCAACAAGAAACGGTACGCTTACCAAAACCGAAGTCAATTTTTCCTCCGGCTCCGCTTGCTGTGTCATAATGGCATCGGAAGGCTACCCCAAAAAGTACGAAAAAGGCTTTGAGATTACTCTTCCCTATCCCAACCCTGCCGACACAGAAATATATGTTGCAGGCGCAAAGCTTGAAAGCGGAAATCTTCTGACCAACGGCGGACGAGTACTCGGTGTTACTGCAAAAGCCGAGGATTTGAAATCCGCAATTGGCAAGGCATACCAAGCCGTTAAGCTCGTGCGCTTCAATAACGCGTTTTACCGTTCTGACATCGGTCAAAAGGCTCTCAAAGCATTTGAAAAGGAGGCGTGATTTTGGTTTATAGAGTTTATGTTGAAAAGAGAAGTTCCGAGGCACTTGAGGCTAACGCGCTTTGCTCTGATATTCGCAATTTTCTGGAGATAAAAGGTCTTGAAAGTCTCCGCATAGTCAACCGATACGATGTAGAAAACATCGGTACGGAGCTTTTTGAAAGTTGTAAGCGTACTGTTTTCTCCGAGCCTCAGCTCGATATTATTTCCGATGTGCTTTCCGACACAGACGGCTGTTCTGTTTTTGCCGTTGAGTTCCTGCCCGGTCAATTCGACCAGCGCGCAGACTCTGCCGCCCAGTGCATTCAGATAGTGTCGCAGGGCGAAAGACCGGCTTTGAAAACCGCAAAGACTTACATTTTGAGTGGAAAACTGACGGACGCCGAGTTTGAAGCAATCAAGAGCTACGTCATCAACCCCGTGGAGAGTCGTCTTGCCTCCCTTGATACTTTTAGTACACTAGTTACGAAATACGAAATTCCAACGGAAGTCGAAATTCTTGACGGTTTCCGCGCTATGAACGATGCACAAATCACGGACTTTATCCGTGAAAAGGGTCTTGCGATGGACGCGGAAGACCTGCGCTTTTGCAAAAAATATTTCCTTTCCGAAAAGCGAGACCCGACTATCACGGAGATTAAAATAATTGACACCTATTGGTCTGATCACTGTCGACACACCACCTTTAATACTACGATAGACAGCGTTAAGTTTGAGGACGATACTCTTCAAAACGCTTGGGTCAAATATCTTGAAACACGAATAGAGCTTAACCGCAAAAAGCCGATTTGCCTTATGGATCTCGGTACCTTGGCTACCAAAGCCCTAAAAAAAGCCGGCAAACTCGATAAGCTCGATGAGAGCGAGGAAATCAACGCCTGCACGGTCAAAATCGACGTTGAAACCGAGAACGGCACGGAAAAATGGCTGCTTCTCTTCAAAAACGAAACCCACAATCACCCCACGGAGATTGAGCCTTTCGGCGGAGCGGCAACCTGCATTGGGGGTGCTATCCGCGACCCGCTTTCAGGACGAAGCTATGTCTACGCCGCGATGCGTGTTTCGGGCGCGGCTGACCCCTTGAAACCTGTTTCCGAAACTCTCAAAGGCAAATTACCGCAGAAAAAACTTGTTTCAACCGCTGCGGCGGGCTATAGCTCCTACGGCAACCAGATTGGTCTGACAACAGGAATTGTCGACGAGATTTATCATCCCGGCTATGCCGCAAAGCATATGGAGGTCGGCGCCGTAATCGGAGCAGCACCTGAAGAAAACGTCCGCCGCGAAAGACCGAATCCCGGCGACATCGTCATTCTCATCGGCGGCAGAACAGGGCGCGACGGCTGCGGCGGCGCAACCGGCTCATCTAAGGCGCACGACCTCGCCTCTCTGGAAAACTGCGGCGCGGAGGTTCAAAAGGGCAATGCTCCCGAGGAGCGTAAGATCCAGCGGCTTTTCCGCAATCCCGAGGCTTCCCGTCTAATCAAGCGCTGCAACGATTTCGGCGCGGGCGGTGTTTGCGTCGCCATCGGCGAGCTTGCTGACGGACTAAAAATTGACCTCAACGCAGTACCGAAAAAATACGAGGGTCTTGACGGAACGGAACTTGCCATCAGCGAGTCTCAGGAGCGCATGGCGGTGGTAGTTGAACATAATTATGTAAACCGTTTTTTGGAGCTTGCCTCCTCCGAAAACCTTGAGGCAAGCGTTGTCGCGGAAGTCACCGAAGCTCCACGCCTAGTAATGTTCTGGAACGGAAAAGCGATAGTCGACGTTTCACGCGAATTTCTGGACAGCATCGGTGCGGAAAAACACATTGACATTACGCCTGCGGCGCCAATGAGATTTGAAAAAGTTGTTCCCTCGGACTTTGAAAGCGGAATGTTTGCCTTAGTTTCCGACCTCAACGTCTGCTCCAAGCGCGGACTTTCCGAACGCTTTGACTCGACCATCGGAGCCGGAAGTGTTCTTATGCCTTTCGGCGGTAAATATCAGCAGACGCCTGTGCAGGCAATGGTACACAAAATCTCGCGCGAGTATGGAGAGACCTCTACCTGCTCATTCATGTCTTACGGTTACAACCCATATATCAGCGAGAAAAGCCCCTATCACGGAGCATATCTCGCCGTTGTAGAGTCGGTTTCAAAGCTTATTGCATCGGGTGCTTCCTTTGAGGATGTTTATCTCAGCCTTCAGGAGTACTTTGAAAAGCCTCTGCGCGACGGGAAACGCTGGGGCAAGCCGCTCTCTGCTGTTCTGGGCGCATTTATCGCTCAGCTTGATTTGGGAGTTGCGGCTATCGGCGGCAAGGACTCGATGAGTGGGAGCTTTGAAAATCTGGACGTTCCGCCCACGCTCATTTCCTTCGCGGTCACGACTGACAGTGTCAAAAATGCTGTTTCCCCCGAATTCAAGTCCGACGGTCACAAGGTCTGCTTACTTTATCCGGCCTATGGTGCAGACGGGCTACCCGAAGCGGAGTCGCTTAAAGAAAACTTCAAAACAGTGACGGAGCTTATCCGCTGCGGCAAGATCTGTGCCGTCTACACACCCACTTTCGGCGGTATCGCCGAGGGCATTTTCAAAATGTGCATTGGCAACGGACTCGGCTTTGCTTACGATGACAGCGTTTCCTTGCCTGACATTTTCGGCTACAACTATGGCAGCTTCATCCTTGAGATGACGGGTGAAGAGCAGGTCGGGTACTCTCTCGGACGAACAAACGAGAAACTCGAAATTACGTACGGCAGTTCGTCTATATCTCTTGCGGCTTTACAAAAGCCCTATGAGGACAAGCTGGAGAGTATTTACTCCTGCAACATCAAACCTGCGGAAAAGTTCACTGTCCCATACTTATATAAGCGCTCCGTAAGCATGGCGAAACCGCGTATTTCCTTTGCCCGTCCGAAAGCCATAATCCCCGTCTTTCCAGGAACAAACTGCGAATATGACACGGCAAAAGCCCTTGAAAAAGCAGGCGCGGAAGCTAAAATCATCGTCATAAAAAACTTAACGCAAGAAGGCATTTCCCAGTCGGTGGAGCGCTTTGCAAAAGAGCTGAAAGCCGCCCAAATGATTGTCATTCCCGGCGGATTTTCGGGTGGCGACGAACCCGACGGAAGCGCAAAATTCATCATCTCGTTTTTCCGCAATGCCTCAATCCGCGACGAAGTCGAAGATCTTTTAGGAAAACGCGACGGACTCATACTTGGGATTTGCAACGGTTTTCAGGCTCTGATTAAGCTCGGACTTGTCCCCTACGGACATATAATTGACACCGACGAGAGCTTTCCGACTTTGAGCTTCAACACCATCGGACGGCATCAATCAAAGCTTGTGCGCACCGCGGTCTCTTCAAATCTCTCTCCCTGGCTTATGAACACAAAGGTCGGCGAAATTTACACTGTCCCGATTTCGCACGGTGAGGGCCGTTTCCTTGCCGATGAAGCGCTTATCAAGAAACTTGGCGAATGCGGTCAGATAGCTACTCAGTACGTTGACTTAAGCGGTAATCCCACACAGGATATACGCTTCAACCCCAACGGAAGCGAATGCGCAATCGAGGGTATAACCTCGCCGGACGGACGGGTATTCGGCAAAATGGGTCATTCCGAGCGAATCGGTGAGGGACTATACAAAAATGTGGAAGGTCTATACGACATTCGTCTGTTTGCTTCTGCGGTTGAATATTACAAGTAAGAAAAATGCAAACTGCCTTTCTGCGTAATTCTTACGGAATTATTTCTCCCTTTTTTTAGCAAATTGGTCCCCTCAGCACATTGACAATAAGGAAACAATGTGTTACAATTTAGTTACGTACTATATAATTATCTCTTTTCATATGCTATAGAAAGGATTGAAAATACATGACAGAAGAAAAAGCAGCCATACTTGAATATAAGGGACACCCTCTTCGCCGCAAGGATAACATGATTTATTTCGGCAGTATGTCCGACAAATACATTATTCTGCTTCAGGTTCTCGACTCTAAAAAAGTCAAAGACATGGACGTTGCGACAAAGGTATCCGTTTCGCTTCAACTGACAGACCCCAATCTCAAATCTCGCGACAGCGTTGTAAAAAAGAGCGAGAAAGACAGTCTTTACGCCGCGATGGACGTTGCGTCCGTCTGGCTCGACAGAGCTCTCGCACAGTAATAAAATCGAATTACTGATAAAAACCTTTTACGAGCTTCCGATTCCGACTAGATTCGTAAAAGAAATCATATGAAATCAAGCCCTGCCGCGAAAACATTTGCGTCAGGGCTTGATTTGTTCACAAAAATAGTGCAATATATTAAGGATAGCTGTTTGGCATGTTCTACGTGCCTTTGCTGCGAGGAGGAAGTTATGGAATATATAAAAAATTACAATACCTGCTTCACTGTTGCAGGCACAAAAAAGAAAAATCGAATCTTTTTTCTCAATCCTATATGTATTTCTATTCGATAATCCAAAATCAGTTTTTTGATTTTGGGATTTTTTTTACGCATAAGTAAGCAATGAAAATCGATATTTTGTATTTCTGCACAAACAATTATTCGTTGTCGCTATAAATATTATAACATAATTATGCAATATTATCTTGATTTTATATGAATACCAATGTATAATATTCACATATACTGCATATTTATTCGGTGGTGATGATTTTGGTAAAGGTTTTTATAGTTGGTAGCGAGGGTACGGCCGGTCTTAGGCTTCATTCCCGTCTAAAGCTGCGCTCAGACGTTGAGCTTCTCGAAATTGACGCTAAGCTCCGCAAGGATTCTCCGGAGATAAAGCGATTAATCGAAAAAGCCGACTTCGTTTTTCTGTGCCTGCCTGACGAGGCGGCGCGCGAAACCATCGAACTTGCAAAAGGAACGAGCGCAAGAATAATCGACACTTCAACCGCTCACCGAACAGCGGACGGCTGGGCGTACGGGTTTCCCGAGCTTTCCCCAAAGCACAGAGACGGCATTTGCTCTGCGAAATATGTCGCCTCTCCCGGCTGCCATGCTAGCGGCTTTATTTCGCTTATATATCCGCTTATTTCCGCGGGAATAATGTCAACTGATTGTCCCCTTTCTTGCACTTCGCTTACGGGGTACAGCGGCGGCGGAAAAAAGATGATTGCCGAATACGAAAAGCCTGATAGAGAGTCGGAACTTTACAGTCCCAAACTTTACTCTATGGGGCAAACTCACAAGCATCTGCCCGAAATCATTTCACAGTGCGGTTTTAGCCATGCTCCGATTTTTATGCCGATTGTGGACGATTTTTACTCGGGAATGCTTTTAACAGTGCCAATCCATGCGTCAATGCTGAAAGGCAAGCACACGCTCTCTGAGCTTCGAGAAGTTTTTAGTGCGCACTACGCGGGCAGCAAGCTTGTTAAAGTAATATCCGAAGGACCCTCAGCCCTCTTCACGAACACTCTCGCAGGGCGCGATGACATGGAAATATACGTTTCCGGCAGCGATGAGTGCATTTTGCTCTCCTCCCGATTTGATAATCTCGGCAAGGGCGCATCGGGAGCCGCAATACAATGCTTCAACATAATGTGCGGTGTTTCTGAGGAAACGGGTTTGGAACTTGGATAAGGGTTTTTTAAGTATACAGGCAATTAACGAAAACCATTTGGAGGTTTACATAATATGAACTATATCAGCGGCGGCGTGTGCGCGCCGAAGGGCTTTATCGCTTCCGGCATATCCTGCGGAATCAGAAAAACCGGCAAAAAGGATCTCGCGCTCATCGTAAGCCAGAAAACGGCTTCAACGGTAGGTGTATATACCAAGAATCTTGTTAAAGGCGCACCGATACTCGTAACACAACAGCATATTGCAAACGGCTATGCCAGAGCGATAATCGCAAACAGCGGCAACGCAAACACATGCAACGACAATGGCATTGAGATTGCCGAGGAAATGTGCGAACTTGTTGAAAAGCACACGGGCATATACGCAGGAGATGTAGTTGTCGCTTCAACCGGTGTTATCGGACAAAAGCTCAGCATTGCCCCGATTAGCTGCGGTATGTCCACGCTCGTTATGGAACTCGGCAATAATTCAGACGATGCGGCAACAGCCATCATGACAACAGACACAGTTAAAAAGGAAGTCGCGCTTGAGTTTTACCTCGGCGGCAAGCTTGTCAAAATGGGCGCAATCGCCAAGGGCAGCGGAATGATACATCCCGACATGGCAACCATGCTCGTTTTCGTCACAACGGACGCCGCAATCACACCCGAAATGCTGCAAAAGGCTTTGGATTACTGCATTTTAGATACTTTCAATATGATTAGCGTCGACCGCGACACCTCGACTAACGACACAATGATAGTCATGGCAAACGGCATGGCGGAAAACGAAACAATATGCTCCGAGGGTGAAGCTTTCTATGCCTTTAAAGCGGCTTTGTTTGAGCTTAGCCTCAATCTCAGCCGCGCCATCGCCAAGGACGGCGAGGGCGCAACCAAGCTACTTGAGTGCAGGGTAAGCGGCGCAAAGAGCAATTCGGACGCAAGGCTTGTCGCAAAATCCGTTATCTGCTCTCCCCTTTTCAAATGCGCGATGTTCGGTGCGGACGCAAACTGGGGCAGAGTTCTCTGTGCAATCGGCTATGCCGGTGCGGATGTTGATGTCGGCAAGGTTGCAGTCGGTTTCAAATCCGACGCAGGCGAAATCCTCGTCTGCAAAAAAGGCGGCGGCATAGAATTTTCAGAAGAAAAGGCCAAGGAAGTTCTGTCCTGCAGCGATATTATCATCGACATTTCACTCGGTGACGGTGACGCTTCCGCGACAGCCTTTGGCTGTGATTTGACTTATGACTACGTTAAAATAAACGGCGACTATCGCAGTTGACATAATATTTTATCCGGAGGTATCTTCATGGACGAAAAACTGACGAACGCGCAGCGGGCGAAGGTGCTGATTGAGGCACTTCCCTATATTCAGCGCTACAACAATAAAATTGTCGTTGTCAAATACGGTGGCAGCGCAATGGTAAACGAAGACTTGAAGCGCGCCGTGATGGGCGATATCGTTCTGCTCTCGCTCATCGGCATCAAGGTCGTTTTGGTACACGGCGGCGGACCCGAAATAAGTGACACGCTTAAACAGATGGGCAAGGAAACGCAGTTCATTGACGGCCTTCGCGTAACCGACAAGGACACGGCGGAGGTCGTTCAGATGGTTCTAGCCGGCAAGATTTCTAAAAATCTTGTCAACCTCATCGGCAACATGGGCGGAAGGGCCATCGGACTTTCCGGCATGGACGGGCACATGATAGAGGCCGAGAAGCTTCGCGATGATTTGGGCTATGTCGGTGAGATAATTAATGTCGATCCCAGACCGATTCTGGATGTTCTCGACAAGGGTTATATCCCCGTCATATCAACAATCGGCTATGATAAGGAAGGTAACAGCTACAATATCAACGCAGACACGGCGGCAAGTCGCATAGCGGGAACATTGAAGGCGGAATGCCTTGTTTCCATGACGGATATTTCGGGACTTCTTCGCAACACGGATGACCCCAACTCTCTTATTCCCGTTGTCAACGTCAGCGAAGCTCCACAGCTTATACGCGAGGGTATAATCTCCGGCGGCATGATTCCAAAAGTGGAATGCTGCATTGAAGCGATACGCCGAGGCGTAAAAAAGGTCTTTATAATCGACGGACGCGTGCAGCACTCAATCCTCATTGAAACTATGACCGACGAGGGCATCGGCACTATGTTCGTGTAATCGGTTTACATAATTATAGGAGTAGTGCAAAATGGATATAATTGAACTGGATAAAACCTACGTCGCCAACACCTATGCCAGAGCACCGCTTGTTGCCACAACCGGTAACGGCGCGCAAATCTGCGATAGTGACGGCAAGGAATACATCGACCTCGGAAGCGGAATCGGCGTCAACGCTTTTGGCGCCTGCGACGACGAGTGGGTGACCGCCGTTGAAGCCCAACTTCGCAAGCTTTCTCACCTATCAAACCTCTACTACACGCTGCCTCAAATTGAGCTTGCAACGCTGCTTTGCGAAAAGACGGGCATGAAAAGGGTTTTCTTCGGAAATTCGGGAGCTGAGGCAAACGAATGTGCCATCAAATGTGCGAGGAAATACTCTCACGATAAATACGGCGATGGCCGAAGCACAACCATTACTCTCATCAACAGCTTTCACGGACGTACAATGGCAACGCTGACAGCAACGGGACAGGACTTGATGCACGTTCACTTCGGACCTTTTCTTGAGGGCTTCAAATATGCTCCTGCAAACGACTTCCCAGCGCTTGAAACGCTTTGCGACAATACCGTCTGCGCAATTATGCTTGAACTTGTACAGGGCGAGGGTGGTGTAATACCGCTTGACAAGGAATATGTCATCGCGGTCGCAAAGCTCTGCGCGCAGCGCGACATTCTGCTCATAATCGATGAGGTTCAAACTGGAAATGGCAGAACCGGAACGCTCTACACCTATATGCAATACGGAATCACCCCTGACATCGTTACCACGGCAAAGGGACTGGGTGGCGGTCTCCCTCTCGGCTGTGCCATTCTTGGAGAAAAGGTTGAAAACACCTTAACGGCAGGAACTCACGGCACCACCTTCGGAGGAAACCCGATTTGCACGGCGGGCGCTCTGAGTATACTTTCGAGAATCGACGACGCGCTTTTGGCTGATGTTATTAAAAAAGGCGAATACATTAAGTCGGAGCTTGAATGCGCAAAGGGCGTTAAATCCGTTACGGGACTTGGGCTGATGCTTGGCATCGAAACCGAGAAGGACGCAAAGGAAATCGCGCGCGAATGCTTAGAAAAAGGCGTAATCGTATTAACGGCGAAAAGCAAGGTTAGACTGCTTCCGCCGCTTAACATCAAAATGGAAGAGCTCACAAAAGCAATACGGATTTTGAAGGGAGTAATCGCACAATGAACCATCTATTGAAGCTTTCCGACCTCAGCTCTGAGGAAATCGTCGGAATACTTAACCTCGCAGACCAACTCAAATATGAGAAAAAGAATGGCATTGAGCACCACCACTTAAAGGGCAAAACTCTGGGAATGATTTTCCAAAAAAGCTCAACCCGCACCAGAGTAAGTTTTGAAGTGGGTATGTATCAGCTCGGCGGAAATGCTCTTTTTCTCTCCTCTCGTGACCTTCAAATCGGGCGCGGTGAACCCATCCAGGATACGGCAAGAGTGCTCTCCCGCTATCTGGACGGCATTATGATACGTACTTTTGCCCAGCAGGAGGTCGAGGACCTTGCAAAGTACGGCTCAATTCCGATAATCAACGGACTCACGGACTACTGCCATCCCTGTCAGGTGCTGGCTGACCTTATGACTATCCGCGAATACAAGCACAGCTTCAAGGGTCTTAAGCTCTGCTTCATCGGCGACGGCAACAACATGGCTAACAGTCTGATGGTCGGCTGCATCAAAATGGGAATGTCCGTTGCAATCGCCTGCCCCGAAAACTATAAGCCCGATGCCGCTCTTATGAAGTGGGCCGCCGAAAACGGCGACTTCATCTGCACAAGCGACGTGCTTGCCGCCGCAAAGGACGCCGACGTTATCTATACCGACGTATGGGCTTCCATGGGTCAGGAGAACGAGAGCGGCGACCGCTGCGTTGTCTTCCAGAACTTCCAAGTCAACGACGCCGTTATGGCTGTCGCAAAGCCCGATGCAATGGTTCAGCACTGCCTCCCCGCACATCGTGAAGAGGAAATAACGGAAAAGGTTTTTGAAGCCCACTCCAAAGAGATGTTTGACGAAGCAGAAAACAGACTTCATGCTCAGAAGGCTGTTCTTGTCAAGCTTCTCGGCGATAAATAGGCCTATGAATAAGATTCATTTAGTACTGGAAAACGGCCGTGTGTTTGAGGGCGAAGCCTTCGGCGCAGTTGGCGAGACTGTGGGCGAGCTTGTGTTTACCACGGGTATTGTGGGTTATGTCGAAACACTGACAGACCCCAGCTATGCCGGTCAGATTATCATGCACACCTTCCCCGAAATGGGCAATTACGGCATAATCCATGAGGATTACGAGAGCTGGAAATGCCACGCTCGGGGCGTTGTGGTACGTAACTGGTGTAAAAACCCCTCTAACTTTCGCTGTGAAGAAACACTGGACGCTTTTCTGAAAAATCAAGGCGTTGTAGGCATATGTGGGGTCGATACGCGCGAGATTACGCAGATAATCCGTGAAACAGGCGTTATGAACGCGATGATAACGAGTTCCCTGCCCGATGGCGTTCCTGATGCCGTGAAGTCCTATACGGTCACGGGCGTCGTCCCCGAAACCAGTATCAAAAGTCCCTACATCGTCGCGCCAAAAGACACGGAGAAATATTCAGTTGCTCTAATTGACTACGGCGCAAAGAGAAACATTATACGCGAGCTTTCCGAACTCGGCTGCAAGGTCACGGTTTTCCCTCATAATACGAAAGCTAGCGAAATTCTTGCCATGAAACCTGATGGAGTAATGCTATCAAACGGTGCCGGAGATCCTGCGGAAAACACGGAGTGCATAGCTGTAATCAAAGAACTTCTCGGGCAAGTCCCTATTTTCGGAATCTGCCTCGGTCATCAACTTCTTGCTCTCGCGGCAGGTGCAAAAACAGAAAAACTACGTTATGGACACCGCGGCGGCAATCAGCCCGTCAAGGACCTCGAAAGCGGTCGGGTTTACATAACATCTCAAAATCACGGCTATGCGGTGCTGTCTGAAAGCCTTGACGAAAGTATCGCTAAACTAAGTTATGTAAACCTAAATGACAACACTTGCGAAGGTCTCGACTATCCGTCACTTGATGCATTTTCCCTGCAGTTTCACCCCGAGGCCCATTGCGGACCGCGAGATATGAGATTTGCTTTCAGAAAATTTCTCGACCTCATGAACGGAGGTAAAATATAATGCCGCTTGAAACATCAATCAAAAAAGTACTCGTAATCGGCTCCGGTCCCATCGTCATCGGTCAGGCGGCGGAGTTCGACTACGCTGGTAATCAGGCCTGCCGCGTTTTGAAAGAGGCGGGCTTGAATGTCGTTCTCGTCAACTCAAACCCCGCAACGATTATGACTGACACAACTCTTGCAAACGAGATTTACCTTGAGCCGCTCACCTCCGAAACTGTGAAGCGCATAATCGAAAAAGAGCATCCGGACAGTCTTTTGGCGTCGCTCGGCGGACAGACCGGATTAACCATCGCTATGCAGCTTAGTAAGGAAGGCTACCTCGAGAAAGCGGGCGTGCGCCTGCTTGGTACCTCCGCCGAAGCCATCGATAAGGCTGAGGACAGACAGCTTTTCCGCGACACTATGCTCAAAATCGGTCAGCCCGTCATTCCCTCTGCCGTTGCAAACGAGCTTGAACGCGCGGCGGAAATAGCTGTTGAAATCGGCTATCCCGTCATTATTCGCCCCGCATTTACGCTAGGCGGAGGTGGCGGCGGCGTCGCGTTTAACGAGACTGAGCTGAGGGTAATTGCCCGAAACGGACTTATGCTCTCCCCTATCACGCAAATTCTGGTCGAGCGCTACATCGCAGGCTGGAAGGAAATCGAATTTGAGGTCATGCGCGACAGAAACGGAAACGTAATTGCTGTCTGCAGTATGGAAAACTTCGATCCCGTCGGCGTTCACACCGGCGACAGCATCGTTGTCGCTCCGGCTATGACACTTTCGGACAGAGAATATCAGATGTTGAGAAGCGCCTCGCTCGACATTATTACGGAGCTTGGAATCGAGGGCGGCTGCAACTGCCAGTTTGCGCTCAACCCCCACAGCTTCGAATACACCGTTATTGAGGTCAACCCACGCGTTTCGCGCTCATCAGCCCTCGCGAGTAAGGCAACGGGTTATCCGATTGCGAAGGTCGCAGCGAAAATTGCTCTAGGCTACACGCTTGACGAGATACGAAACGACGTAACAGGCAAAACAAGCGCCTGCTTCGAGCCCACGGTTGACTATGTCGTATGCAAATTACCAAAATGGCCCTTTGATAAATTTGTCGTTGCAGATCGCACCCTAGGCACTGCTATGAAAGCAACAGGCGAAGTCATGGCAATCGCATCCTGCTTTGAAGCGGCGATAATGAAAGCTGTCCGCGGTGCTGAACTTGGGCTTGATACGCTCAACCCCAAAGCCCCCCTAACGGTTGACATAATTCCTTTGATGCACAAAGTCGACGACCGGCGGCTGTTCACTGTTTTCAGTGCGCTCAAGCAGGGTGTCAGCGTTGAAACCATCAATGAAATAACAAAAATCGACCCATGGTTTTTGAATAAGCTCAAAAACCTTGCAGATTTCGAAATCGAACTTTCGGGAAAAGGTCTATCCGAAGAAAGTTATAAACAGGGCAAGTATTACGGCTACACAGACAAGGCTTTGGAGCGCATATCGAATGGCAAGGTAACGAGTCCCACGAAATATGCCTACAAGATGGTCGACACCTGCGCCGCCGAATTTGCGGCAGAAACCCCCTACTTCTATTCCACCTGTGACGCACATTGTGAAGCCCGTCCTTTTATTAAGGGCGATAAGGATCGCGTAATAGTTCTCGGCAGCGGTCCTATCCGCATAGGACAAGGAATCGAATTTGACTACAGCTCGGTTCACTGCGTGAAAACGCTGAAAGAGCTGGGCTACGAGGTCATTATCATCAATAACAACCCCGAAACCGTTTCAACCGACTTCGACACTGCGGACAGGCTTTATTTCGAGCCACTCACCTTTGAGGATGTCATGCAAGTTATCGAGGTTGAACGTCCCTTCGGCGTTGTGGTCGCTTTTGGCGGACAGACCGCGATAAATCTTACTCACTCCTTAAGCGACGCCGGCATGAATATTCTAGGAACTTCAGCGGAAAGCATCGACCTTGCGGAGGATCGTATGCGCTTTGACGCACTTCTGGAAAACTTCAATATTCGCCGCCCAAAGGGACTTTCCGCAGTCAGTATGGCTGAGGCTTTATGTGCCGCGGAAACCCTCGGCTACCCTGTTCTACTCCGTCCTTCGTATGTCATCGGCGGTCAGAACATGACCATCGCCTATACCGATGAGAATGTGCGCCAGTATATGGACCTCATCCTCGCTCAGGGCATAGAGAACGCGGTTCTGGTTGACAAATACATGATGGGCACAGAACTTGAGGTTGACATAATATGCGACGGAACAGATGTCCTTATACCCGGAATAATGCAACATATTGAGCGCGCGGGCGTCCACAGCGGCGACAGCATCGCGGTATATCCTCCCTATAACATTAACGACAAAATGCTGACAAACATAATCGAGGTTTCAACAAAACTTGCGCTGGCAATGAGCACTCGTGGTCTTGTGAATATCCAGTATCTTATTTACGGCGGTGAGCTGTATGTTATTGAGGTCAATCCTCGTGCCTCGAGGACGATTCCCTATATCAGTAAGGTTACAGGCCTTCCGATGGTCGATATTGCTACGCGCCTTATGGTCGGCGAGAGCCTTAAGAACCTGCCCTACGGCACAGGACTTTATAAGCAACCGCCTTATGTGACGGTCAAGGTCCCCGTGTTTTCCTTTGAAAAACTGCTCGGAGTCAACTCCGCTCTCAGCCCCGAGATGAAGTCCACAGGCGAGGTACTCGGAATCGGCAAAACGCTCGAGGAAGCGCTGTTCAAAGGGCTTTTGTCGGCAGGTTTTCATCTTGATTCACACTTAAAGAGCAGCGAAAAGGGCGTTTTCATCAGTGTAAACAAGCAAGACCGTCTCGAGCTCATCAACCTTGCGCGAAAATTCGACGAGCTTGGCTTCAAGCTCTATGCTACGGACGGCACCGCGCATGAAATCGAGCGTCTTGGAGCTGATGTCATCGTCGTTGGAAAACTGAGCGACGACAATAATGTTTTAAACCTGCTCGAAGACGGGAAAATCTCTTATCTTATCATGACAGGCACAACTGAGCCGAATTATATCAATGACTATATCCGCATCAATCGCCGCGCCCTTCAGCTTTCCATCCCCTGCCTAACATCCTTGGACACCGCAAATGCGCTGGCGGACATGCTTTCAAGCCGTTACAATGAGCATAACACGGAGCTTGTGGACATTGCCCATATGCGTACAAAGCGCGAGGTTCTGCCCTTTGCAAAAATGCAGGGCAGCGGCGATGACTACATCTTCTTCGAGAATTTCGACGGCAGCATATCCTGCCCAGAGTCACTTAGCACTACACTTGCCGACAGACATTTTGGTATTGGCGGCACCGGGATTGTTCTGATTGAGCCCTCTAACATTGCGGACGCTAAAATGAGGATTTTCAATGCGGACGGTTCGGAAAGCGGCATGGCGGGCAACTGTATGCGCTGTGTCGGAAAATATCTTCATGATTGCGGAATCGTTCCGAAAATGGAGATGACCATTGAGACTGAAAGCGGAATCAAGGAACTGACTCTCTATTCCTTCGGCGGCGAAGTTCGCTCTGTCCGAGTAAACATGGGAAAAGCCGAGCTAATCCCCACAAATATTCCGGTTAAGCTTGACGGAAACAGTGTAATCAACCGCAAGGTCAACGTCGCTGATGGGGAATATTCAATTAGCTGCGTTAATATCGGCAACCCGCACTGCGTGGTTTTCTGCGAGCGAGTAGACCGTGTGGACGTTGCCAAGGTAGGACCTCTCTTTGAAAACGACCCGCTGTTCCCTGAGCGTATAAACACGGAATTCGTCCGCGTGGTAAACCGCAACACGCTCAAAATGCGCGTGTGGGAGCGCGGCAATGGAGAAACCCTTGCCTGCGGAACGGGTGCTTGTGCTGCAGTTGTTGCAGCTGTCGAAAACGGCTTCTGTGAAAAGGGTGAGGACATTACTGTTAAGGTGCGTGGCGGTGAACTTATCGTCAGCTACACGGACGAAGCGGTATATCTAACAGGAAACGCAAGCCTTGTATATAACGGAACCGTGGAACTTTAATTTTTCACAAAAACAATATACTTCGATAGGATGGCTTAAACAGTCATCCTATCTTTTTTCTTTAATCGGCACACCACATAAAAAACATTTGCAAAATGTCTGGAAACAGCCCTATATAGGCGGTCAAAAGTATCGGTCTTCGCATAATGTGTAGAGAATAAACAGTATTCACTCGTTGTGGAAGGGACTGAAACATTATGAACGACCAACGCATTTTACGATATTTTCTGGGGGAAACACCTGCCGCGGCTTCTACTCCCTTTATGACAGCTTCGTATCCTTGTCTGACGGCAACTTCCTCTGGGTTTTAAAAGGCGGGCTGGGCTGCGGAAAATCCAGTTTTATGAGAATGCTCGGCTCTGCCGCCGAAAAAGCGGGATTAACAGTTGAGTATGCCTTCTGCTTAGGCGACCCCTCATCGCTTGACGGCGTCTATATCCCCGAATTAAAAACAGCGTATACTGACGGCACAGCCCCTCACATTGCTGATGCCAACATGCCCGGAGTGGATTCCGCCTATATAAATCTGGGCACATATTATGACTATGAAGCAATCAGCGACTATAAGAGCGAGCTAACGGAGCTTTACAGCGCATGCAACGTCTGCTATAAAAAGGCCTATTCAATGATTGCCGCCGCAGGCACGCTTCAAAACGGATGGCTAAACGGGTTTTCATCCGACTCCGAGAAGGATGCCGCTATAAAGCGCGTCAGCGGAATCGCTCTGCGTGAATTCGGAAAACGTCACCGCGAGAAAGGTCAGACAAAATACCGCTTTTTGAGCGCTCTGACCTGCAACGGAATGTGCTCCCTTCCCGAAACAGCGGAAGTTCTCTGTAACCGCTTCTACGGTTTTGAAAACAGACTTCGGATGGGCGGAACTGCCCTTTTAAGCATTGCGGAAGCGGCGTGCGAAGCCAGACATGATGTTATTGTCTGTCCAAACCCTCTTACTCCCGAAGTCGCCGAGGCGGTGCTTGTCCCCTCGCTATCTCTCGGATTTCTGAGCTCCGACTCATCGCTTGCAAGGGATCCTGACTCCCGTCACATAAGGCTTGATGCCTTAGTGGAAAGTGACCGACTTAAAAAAACAAGACCTGAACTGCGCGGAGGCGAAAAAATGACTGAGGCGCTTCTGAACGAGAGCTATGGCGCACTTGCCGAAGCAAAGCGCATTAACGACCAAATTGAGAGCATCTTCAAACCCAACGTGGATTTTGACGGTGTCAACGCTCTCGTTCAAGCACATATCAAGTCGCTTGGGCTTGTGTAACAAAATTATAATGGCAATACAAACATCAACCAAGGCAAAGCAAGACGCAGGCTTTTTGAAACGCCTGCGTCTTGCTGGTTTATTCTATTCAATATCGGACGCGTATTAAGCCTTTGTGTCCGTGCTTTCTAATTCTTCCATGATTTCACGGACTATGCTTTCGATATCCAGAGCGGTTTCCTGCTCGATTGCGCTCTCAGGCGCTTCGGAACCTTTCTCCTGAGCTTTCTTTTTAAGCTTCGGTCTTTCATTGTGCTGCAGCAGGTTTTTAGTTCGGCGTTTTTGCGCTCTGCGCTCTTTACGAGTCGCCTGCCGTGCATATCTGTCGTCCCATGCGTCCCACAGCAAAAATCTTGCTCGTTTCAGCTTCACACCTAGGAACTTGATAAATCTGACTGCAAGTATAACAAGACAAATAAACGGGAATAGCGCGAGCAGAAGGATAAACACATAAAGCCGCGCTATGTACACCTCGGAGACTCTTGCGGCATTTTCCCAATAAGGATATATGACGCCGTTTGTTGCTATCGAGCGACTTCCAAAATGCTTAAAAATGCCATAAATGCTTGTGAAATTATAGCGCGTGCTGTTTTCTACCACCATACCTTTTTGAGTTTTAAAGCTTTCCTCAGCAAATGTCTTGGCATAATTAGAAATAGGATCCGGCATTACAAGCTCATAGCAACTAATGCCTGTTCCCTCTTTCAGCACGGCAAGCGTGGAATAAGACATGAACATCGCAGGCTCATCCGTAAAAGCCTTCTCGGAGAACTTATCTGTTTCCCGTCGGACAACACCGGCCACATAATACAGATTTCCGTTTATTTTAACTGTCATGCCCTCCAGCGAAGTTCCGCCAAAAAGCTTCCATGCCAGCTCGTAATCCAGCACCACCCTGTCTTTCATCAGATCATCGTCGTAGATGTAGCTACCGGAAACAAGCTCATACGGATGAAAAAGGAAGAAGTCCCCTCCGACACCGATTACAGTTGTTTCGGAGGAATTGTGGTCACCGGAAACCGTTAAGCTGTCGGTTGCTGAGTAGCAGTCTGCCCAGCTTTCACCCTCCTGCATCGGTTCAACTCCCGCTTCGATAAGCTTGCCGTTAATGCTTTTTCGGAAAGCATTAATAGTGTCTATTGATGCCGACTTACCGACCGGGAAAAAGCACGAAACCTGAGCAAAGCGCTCATCACTGTCACCCGCCCAATATTTATCCGCCTGTTGACTCAAGAGCAAATTGCTGTAATAGTTTGAGCGCAGAATACAAACTCCGATAAGAATCAGTAGAAGGGCACTTACGGCATACAGCAGTATTTTCTTTTTGCTTTTCAAAAGCGCCGCTCCTTTCTGATTTAACGTGAAAAATATGTCAGCCTTACAAAAAAACGTATTAGTCGTCTGCCAAACGCACCTGCGTACCAGGTTCTATCGGCTTTGTGGAAGTTGTGATTACCATATCACTCGTGGTAAGCCCACCGGAAACCGCAGTGTTTACGTCGTCGCTTACAATAACCTTTACATCAATTCGCGTTGCTATATATCTGTTACTTAAGGGACTGTTCTTGACAACAACAACTAAAACGAATTTTCCGTTACTGTCCGAGCGGATTGCGCTGTTCGGAACAATGGTGTCATAGCTACCGCCGCGCTCTCCTATTGAGATGGCAAGCTGGCTGCCGCTTTCCACTTCGCCCTGAAGCTTAAAGTTAAGGATTTTATTGGTTCCCGGGTTTTGCGGATCTGATTTTATTCCAACCAAGGTTGCCGTTAATTCTCCATCCGAATAGTAATTAGTAATTTCGCCGGCATCGCCGACCGCCACCTTTTTGCTCTGCTCAGTCGTAACGGAGAAGCTGACACCGTAGCCCATGTCGGGCACTTCGATTACCATGAGAGCCGTGTCCGCCGTTGTCGTCTTTCCTGCGGACACATTTATCGACGCAACTTTGCCGTTTACCTTGCTTACAATGGATGCGCCCTCTCCGCCGGACTTCAATTTGTCAAGGGCAGCCTTCTTTTCCGCAACCTGTTTTTTCTGGCTGTCGAGGCTTAGTTGTGTTTTTGCGTCTGTTATTTTCTTTGCACCCAGTGCCTCCACCGCATTATCGAGCGCAATCTGGCCATTGTAGACCGCGTCGTCGGCTGTTTGCCACGCAGTCTTTTTATCTTGAAGTTCTTTCAGATTATCAGCGGCAGCTGTCGAAGCATTTTGTGCCGTTTTCAGCCTTGCTTTTGCATCAGAGAGTATCTTATTGAGCCTGTTCCATTCATACTCATTTCCGCTTGAAGATGAATTATTGTAGCTATTAAGTGCGGAATTATAGGTCTGCTGTGCCGCGTCAACCGCGTCTTGAGATTTTGTTATAGCAGTATAAGCTAAATACTGATTGTATTTTGCTTTTGTATCATTATCCGTGCTGTCTTTATATCCTAAATAGCTTTGTGCAAGCTTATCCATATAATATGACACTGAAGCTGTATTTCCTGCTGCCACTTTGGCGGCAGTGGCAGCGGCTGTTAGTGCATCATATGATGTTTTATAATAACTCATGTCATCATTCAGGTCGCTTTTTGCTTTGTTAAGTGCGGTACTTGCCGCAGTAACACTTGAATAATCACCGCTAGAACCGTGTGATAGACCACCTAAAGCATCCAGATTTGACTGTGCAAGATCACATTCCGCTTGTCTTACTGCTTCGTTAGCTTTTGTATCCGCAATAGCTCTCTTTGCGCTTTCAATCGAGGCAGCGTCAAACGCGTTTGCGCTTCTGTCCGCCTTTGCTCTGTCAAGAGCTTCCTGTGCATGCTTTACTGCAAGTGTTTCTTTCGAATTAGTACCGCCGCTTGCATCAATTAAATCCTGCTGATACTTAAGCATCAGGTCATCCAGCTCTTTCTGGGCTGCCTCAAGCTCCTTGCTTTCCGCCTCGCCGAAAAGTACAAGCGTATCGCCAACCTTCACCTCGTCCCCCACCTGCACGGGTACGGAGAGCACCTCGCGGGCCTGCTCACTTTTCACCTCATAACTCTCCATGGCAGTGACGGTGCCCGTTCCGCGAATTTTCGCGTTAATTGCTCCCGACTGCACATATTGAGCCGCCACCTCTGGAAGAGAATGGTTCATTATGGTATTTGAAAAGAAGGTCAATGCAAGCATGACCGCAAGAAAGATTATGGCCGCGTTTTTGACCCAGCCCCGCTTTTTAACTTTCTGTTCTGTCATAAACTGCCGTCCTTTCAAGTGGTTTACATAATATTATGTGGCGTGTTTCTTTCATAGTTTATCCCTTTACCGATCCCGAGTTGGTTATACCCTCAACGAGCGCTTCCTCACCGTGGAGGAACAGGAGCAGTGACGGTATCATGTATATTGTTGCAATTGCAAAAGCAAGTCCAACTTCGCTTGCGTTTATTGTAGACAGGAAAACCGAAAGCGGCTGTTTTGTTGTGTCCGGCAGCAAAACGATTGGCTGTTCTACCATATTCCAGTAATCTATAAAAACCAGAATGGCTATGGAATACAGTGCGCTTCTGCACTGAGGCAAGCAAATTCTAGTAAAAATCATCCACTCACCCGCTCCGTCGAGCTTTGCCGCTTCGATTAGCGAGCCCGGTATACGGCGCATAAATTTCGTAAGCAAAAACACACTGAACGGAGCGAAAGCGCCCGGCAAAATTATCGCCCAGCGTGTGTTGAGAATACCCAGCCAATTGGAAACAAGATAGTTCGGAACAAGCGTTACCTGATAGGGCATCAGCATAAGAATAACATAAAAGAAAAACAAGAATGTCTTTGCCTTACCTCGGTATCGTGTGAAGCTATAAGCCGCCAGAGCGGCGATTGCGACCTGAAGCAGAACAATTGGAACAACCAATATTATCGAGTTCCAGAACTTTAATAAGTAATCCGGACTCTTGATAAGAGCCGTTGCGTACTGGCTGAAAGAAACTTTATCCGGTATAAATTTAAGGTTGACCTGTTCGGATATGTATGTCTTTTTCGAGCTGTCCGCGTTCTGAAAAACCGCACCGTAGTTTGCCGAGATTTCCGACTGCGCCATAAAAGAATTTGTAAACGTCAGTACCGTCGGCAAAAGAAAGGCAATCGCGAAAACTGCGGCGATAAGCGTGAGTATTCCCCTGCCGAAATAGTGTTTCTTTTTCATCCCTCCACATCCTTTCCGAGCTTGTCCTCAAAGAAAAACAGGAGAGCGATAATAATGACCATGACAATTGCCATAAGCACCGCCGCCGCGGACAACTTCTGGTAATCTAGCGCTTTGAACGTGTTGTTCATAAAGTGTTGGAGCATATACAGGCTTTCGACAGGGTATTCGCCAGAAAGAAGATATACCTCGCGGAAAACCTTGAAGGAGTTTATTAGCGACAGTATCGTTACAAAAAGGATTGTCGGTGAGAGGTAACGCACTGTAATGTTTTTAAATTTAAACCACGGCGTCGCCCCGTCAATATCCGCAACTTCGAGAAGCTCTTTGGGAATATTGTTCAGTGCGGCCATGAATAGAATCATATTATAACCGAGGTTTTTCCATAGGAACAGCACAACAACGACAACCTGCGCATACTGGGACTTCAGCCAGTCTATTTTAGCAATTCCGAAAAGAGAAAGAAAGTCGTTTAGTGTTCCGTTGTTGCTGAAAATCACCTGCCAGATTAGAACAACCGAGGCAACCGGAACCATCATCGGGCTTAGAAAAAATGTCCGAAACTGACTTTTAAGCGGTATTCGTGCCTCCAGCATTTGCGCAAGCAAAAATGATAAAACGACGGCAAGCGGAACCGCAACCACAGAAAAGGTCGCGGTGTTTTTTGCCGCTGTAACAAAAGCGGAGTTATTAAATAGGGCTATAAAATTGCTGAAAAAAACAAATTTGTGCTGGATTGGGTTGTTTATTAGCGAGTAGTAAACGATTACAAAGAAAGGTACGATAAAGAACACGGCAACTCCCAGAACACTGGGAGATATAAACGCCAGATCGCGTAGTCGATCTTTTTTGCGCTCATCAAGCTGCTGCCACTTTTCTTTCATCGTACCTTCCTCTTTTTCCCGGTAGGGTCGGAATTGCTCCCTACGGTCCTACCAATGCTGTTTAATTATCTCTGTTCGTTTATGTAGATTGTCATGCGGCTCTGAATGACGTCTGCCGTCTGGTCAACGGTTTTTTCACCCGAGAAGAAAGCTGCCGCATCTTCGCTTATCATGTTTATCAGGTTCTGATCGTAGGCGGCCGTATGGTCAACGGAATTTATCAGAGCAGTGATCTGATCCGCTTCCTCCTGGGTAATCGCATAAAACTCGACTGTAGCGCCGCCGGCCATGCCCATACCGCCGCTAGAAACCTTAACTTTATTGCCATTTTCATCAGTAGTATATTCCTGTTTCATTGCTTCGGCAAGCTTCTTGTCAAAGGCTTTCTGGCTTATTGGGTAGCCCCAACTGAGGCTGTCCTGATAGTCCGCGGAAAGGAGCGTACGCATGAACTGCCATGCGCCGTCCTTAGACTTGCAGGAACTCGTCATTGCAATACCGCCGTTTATCATTGCAACATTTCCGCTTCCGCTGTCACTCGGGAACCCCTTGAAAGTAACGGAGCCGCCGAACATGGCCTTGTAATACTGATAGGATTGGAAATCGCTTGCGCTGAAAATTTCAAACAGCTGCCTGCCGTCCTGTATCATTGTGGCGGGGTCAACCCATTCGCCGTCTTTAGCTTCATCAATTTTCTCGGGGAAGCTCTTAGCAAATGTTAGTACCTTCTTGAATTCGTCGGAGTTAAAGCTGCATTCGCCTGTCTGCCAGTTCATGAAGTTTTCCATGTTCAGCATGCAGAGGTATTGAAGGATGCTGTCTCGTGTCATGTATGAGCCAAAAGGATAATCGGCTTCGGGATGCTCGTCAATTATTTTTTGCATATCATCCATCGTCCAACCCATTTCGGTTCCCACTACAGCAGGAGCTCCGACTATCGACATAACGCTAAAACTGGACACAAGCTGATAAAGCTTGCCGTCTGTTTCGATTGCCTTCATTATTCCGGGCATCAAATCATCGCGGCTTAGTTCGGAATCGCCTTCTATGTAGGGATAGAGGTCCTCAAGCAGCCCCTTGGCGGCATACTGCTTATATGGAAGCTGGGAAATATCGATAAGGTCCGGAATATTACCCGAAATAATCTCGGTATTCAGCTTTGTTATTCCGGCTGTGTAGTCGTCTTCTGTGTTGTATTCGGAATAATCGGTAATCTCGATCCTGTAGTCAGGATTAGCTTTATTAAATTTAAGAAGCTCTTTTTTCAGATTATAGTCCAGATACATTGTTGCAAGAGTAAGCGTCGTCTTCTTCTTGACTTCACTTCTCGGCGTCTTTACAAGCGTGATGATTTCAAACGTTGTTTTTCCGTCATCACTGTAATTGTTTGAAATGGCAAAGACATTTCCGTCGTCCAAAACAGTACTGAATATAACATTGTCCCCATCAACATCACAGTTGAGCCATGTAAGAATCTTCTCGGAAACAGCAGTTGCCAAATCATATCCGACGAGCGAGGAACTGTCTGTGTAGCAAAAATCGTATTTACTTCCGCCATCGCTGGAGTTCCACATATCATTGGGCACTGTGTATTCCTTGCCCCATGTTTTGGTGTTAACGTCAATCACCTTGAGCACCATGTCGCTGTTATCCTGAGTATTGGTTGTAACGCCAACTGTTCCGTCCTTGATTTTCAAAAAGTTTGAAAGGTAGTTTTCAACAGAAACCTTGAAAAGAAATGTGGCGTCCGGTCCGAGCACATAAACCGTGTTGTTGCCGTCGGAGATATAGATATTGCCGCCCTTATCCGCAATCATGTCGTTTATGTAGAAGCCGCCCTGCTTTGCGTCCGTTGCTTCGGGTGTCTCAACATACTGGCTGAGATCAACTTTTGCAAGCTCGTCTCCGGTGTCTGACAGCTTGCGGATGACGGTCTGCCTTTCGTCGCTTACGTAATACTGCGACGGGTCATCCTTGCTGGAGTCAAAGCCTTCGGGCAAATTATATATCGTTTTGCTTGTGCTCTCGGCAACCCAAATATTACCCTGCACATCTCCAACAAGTTGGTCAAGGCTTGTAGATGTAAATTTATCATTTGTAGCCGACTCAACTGGGGTATAGTCAGCCAGCTTGTGGTAGTTTGTTCCGTCCTTGTTGATAGCAAAAAGGAATTGTTTATAAGTGATATCCGATGCGGCAGTACCTGTTGGCTCGGCAACATCAGTCGTTCCCTCAGTTTTGTTAGTTGTAGTAATCGACCCGGTTGAAGACTCAGTTGCCGTAACTACGTCAGTCGAAGATGCTGCAGCATAGCCGTCTACTTCTTCCTGTGTAGCCTGTGTGCCATCCGCATGGACAGGAACACTTGAACTGAAATATACCGTCTCTCCTATCAAAAACGGACTGCTGATATCCGTTACTTCTTTGGGAATACTCGTATACGCAGGGACATATACGAATTCCGAAAGGCCCTCTTCACTCCCGTTTTTAGAGCCTCCGCAGGCAGTAAGCGGAATCGCCAGCATCGCAAATACCAGCAAAACTGATAATGTCCTTTTTATAGTCTTTGTGTTCTTCATTTCGACTCTCCTCATAATCACAATTCAGTATCAGTGTATTGTTCGTATTAGTACACTCGCAATATACCATTCTTGGCGATTGTTGTCAATCCTTTAAGCTATTAATGTTCTTATGACAACCAATTATTTTCATATCCCGTAAGACGCATATATGGGAATTTTGTTCCTAATGTTTTTGTATTTCTTTTGTATATTTTTAACCTTATTTAAATTAAGGACTTCATAATGATATATATACTGTCTTTCGGTTTACATAATGTACCTTGTAGCTTTGACTGAAATCTATTTTTCTTTGTAAGGATAACTGCCAATTCTCAGTGAAAATATAGCCTGACATTCGCGATTAAATAGTTGGGAATCCCCAGTATTTCCCTTTATATCCTGCGTTTTCCAAGATTAAAAAGTAAACTTTTTATTAACTCTAATCAATAAAGCACCGTTTCTGTGATATGTGTCACTATTTTCTGTAATCCGCCGCGCATTTGTCTATTTTCACTAGTTTTTGTGTGCACTATTAGCTTGACATAACTATTTAAACCTGTTAAAAATATCTTGTTGCGATTAATTTATTTTTTCGCACTTAAGCAAAAAAATAATCCTGATTTACTGCGGTCGGTTCATCCCGCGGTAATTCATAATTTAAGATGAACAGATCTTGGAGTATACATGAAATCAACCTCGCACTTCGCAGTGGCTCACCTTATATACGCGGCGCTTCAAAAACGCGGGATTTATCTTAACCGCACCGCCTTTGTCTATGGAAACATCGCACCGGATCAAACTCCGGCAATGTGGGTCGCTCCCCATTTCGGAAAAGTCTGCTCCCGCGCGACATCGGAAATACTTACCGAACTCTCAACGATTCCAATTACCAGCACCGGAAGGGTCGGCGCCGAGTATTCAAAACAGCTCGGGTATATGTGTCATTTTCTTTGTGATTATTTCTGCTTTGCGCACAATTTAGATTTTTCTGGCGGAATCAAACAGCACGCTGCTTATGAGAATGAGCTTGACGCTTTTCTTCGCCTAAATTGTCTTAACCTTCTGGATGTGGACGGCAACGAGTCTGTCCAGAGTTTTACAAGCTCCAAATATCTAATCGCTCGCACAGAAGAAGCCAAAAAGGAATATCTCGAAATCGGTCATTCGCTCAAAAACGACTTAACCTACTCTTACGACGCCTGTGTTTCATCAATCGTGAACATCGTTGCCATATCAAAGAAGGTTCCTGCCGCCGCCATGAGCATCGAGCTGGACGATTTCGTAAAATCCTCTAAGGGCTACGCCACCGGCGACAATTTGATTTTCCGCATGTTCCTCTTTAGATACAGGAACTCCAATCTTTTCTTTCTGCCTGCATACATGCCTCCCCTCGGAGCATAGAAATCCGCGGTTAAATCACTTTATGACAATCACCCATAATATAAGACGCATATCCGCTCCGCGCACTGCGGATTGTATATGCGTCTTTAATATTTGTTTGAGTAGCCTATTTGACTGTGCTGATATACTCGATAAGTTCGACGACTTTGTTTGAATAACCCCACTCGTTGTCATACCAAGCAACAAGCTTTGCAAAAGTGCCATTCAGCATGATTCCGGCGTCGGCGTCAAATATTGAGGTACGTGCGTCGCCGATAAAGTCGGACGAAACGACCAACTCGTCGGTGTAGCCCATGATTCCCTTAAGCTCGCCTTCGGAGGCTTCCTTGATAACCTTGCAGATTTCTTCATAGGTGGTGCTCTTTTTAAGGTTTACTGTCAAGTCGACAACGGAAACGTCCAGTGTGGGAACGCGGAAAGCCATTCCCGTAAGTTTTCCGGAGAGTTCCGGAATAACCTTGCCGACAGCCTTGGCTGCGCCTGTGGAGGATGGGATGATGTTTCCCGAAGCAGATCTGCCGCCTCTCCAGTCCTTTGCTGAGGGTCCGTCGACCGTGCGCTGGGTTGCGGTTGTGGAATGAACCGTCGTCATAAGGCCTGACTCGATTCCGAAATTATCGTTAATAACCTTCGCAAGAGGTGCAAGGCAGTTTGTTGTGCAGGAAGCGTTGGAAACGATAGTCATTTCGGCCTTGTATGTCTTGTGGTTTACGCCCATAACGAACATGGGAGCGTCTGCGGAGGGTGCGGAGATAACGACCTTCTTTGCTCCGGCTACGATATGCGCATTTGCCTTTTCAAGCGTTGTGAAAAGTCCTGTTGACTCAACGACAAAATCCGTTTTGAGTTCACCCCATGGAAGTTTGCTCGGATCCTTCTCGCTGAAAACCGGAATACTCTGGCCATTGACAATGATGCTGCTTTCGGTATGGCTCACTTCGCCCTTAAAGCTTCCGTGAATCGTATCGTATTTTAGCATGTACTCCATATAATCTGGTGTAATCATGTCGTTGATTCCGACAAATTCGATGTTTGAGTTATTCAGTCCAGCACGGAAAACAAGTCTTCCTATTCTTCCGAAGCCATTGATTCCTACTCTGATTTTTGACATTTTTGTTCCTCCTTATTGGCACATTATAGACGTATGGTACATCTGATACATTTAATATACTACAAGAGTCCGTTTTTGTAAACCCTAATAGGATAATTATTAAAAATACTGCCTGAATTATTCAACTATTTATCAACGCTGCGAGTAAATGAAACTCCGTCCTTATGCAGATACACATCCAACGTGACTCTGTCTGCTCTGATAAGGCTTTGGGTATACTCATAAATCATACCCGTTTCCGTCCTTGTTCTGCGCTGAACGGAAAATGCACAGTGTCCCGGTCTGCAGCCCAACATCTCAGCCTCTTCACGACCCAAAACGACAGCCTCATAGGAATCCACCGCGGAGGCCGGCGCAATACCGACTTCGTAAAGCAGGCTGTAGAAGCTGTGAGTCTTCAAAAGCTCTCTTGTGAGCTTCGGGTATAAATATTGAGGATAAAATGATGTTTCCAGAATAAGCGGCTCACCGTCAACGATTCTGATACGTGTAAACTTGTACACACTCTTTTCGGCGGAGCTGAGCTCGAGAACTTTCATAAGATCCGGCGTGGGCGTAATGATTTCAAACTCAATCAGTTTAGATGACGGAGTCAAGCCCATCGAACTTATCTCGGATGTGAATGAATAGACATTCTCAGTTTTGCGTCGCATTTTTGGTTCCGCTACAAAGGTTCCCCTGCCCTGCTTGCGCACGACAAGTCCTTCGGATTCAAGATTACCGATAGCCTGGCGAACTGTACTGCGGCTGATATTGAAGGTTCTGCAAAGCTCTGCTTCGGAAGGCAAAAGCTCGCCCGCGCTCAAGGTGCCGGCGGTTATGTTCCGCTTAACAATGCTCACGAGCTGGGAATACAGCGGAATATCGCTGTCCATAGATAGTGAGCTTAGAAGTACAGGATTTGTTTCCACCTGGTTTCCCCCAATTACTAATTACTTGTTTTACTCGTCATTATAATCATTATAAGCAAATAAGCCAAATAATACAAGTGTTATTTCAAATTCCGCTATACAGGGAAAACTTAAATTAAGGATGGTACAGTTAAAAAGAAATACCGCTTTTAATACGTTTTCATTTTGAAATATCTATAATAAGCAAGTATATCAATATAAATAAATTGAAATTCGCGTTTCACACTATATGTTGCCCTTAACACATAGTGAAATGTGCTTGACAATGTTTAAAATAAATATTATAATCAATCATGCTAAAAGCCATGGACGATGGCCCTTAAGACGCCGTTTGGCGTATTTGGAGGGAGGGAAATAAATGTCAGAAGTACGCGTAAAAGAGAACGAATCTCTGGACAGCGCTCTTAAAAGATTTAAGAGAAGCTGTGCTAAGTCCGGAGTTTTATCAGACCTCAGAAAAAAGGAATACTATCAAAGCCCTAGCGTGAAGCGCCGCAAAAAATCTGAGGCCGCAAGAAAAAACAAGAATAAGCATACGTTTTAACTAAGTGAAAACATTGATCCCGCCTCATTTGGGGCGGGATTTTTGCAAAATCCACTTCTAAAAGTCGATGTGTGGAGGCAATACTATGTGTCAATCGCTTAAAAATGGATATGTTTTGGCTTCCGCAGAGGAGATTGATCTAACAAAAACCTTTGAGTGCGGTCAGTGTTTCCGCTGGAACCCCGATGAAAACGGAGTCTACTGCGGCGCTGCGAGCGGAAAAGCCTTGAAAATATGGCGGGAAGATGCCCAAATTGTATGCAGCGCAGAGGACGAAGATATTTCGTTTTGGCGCAATTACTTTGATCTTGATTCCGATTACGCCGATAGTTTTCACTGTTTCGCCGAGCCCGAATACCTTAAAGTCTGTGCGGACTTTGGCAAAGGAATTCGTATCCTTCGTCAAGAGCCGTGGGAGGCTCTATGCAGTTTTATTATCTCCCAGTGCAATAACATCCCCCGAATCAAAAAAATCATCTCGGCGCTGTGCTCGCACTTCGGTGAAGCGCTCCCATATGGTCTATACTCTTTCCCCTCTCCCGAACGGCTCGCAATTCTGAGCGAACGAGACTTCTCCCCACTCCGCAGCGGCTACCGCGCGGCATACATACTCAACGCCGCACGCGCAATCTGCGAAGGTTCGCTTAACTTGGAAGCGCTTTATAATACGCCCTCCGAAGAGGCCTTTGCGCAGGTGAAGAGTATTCACGGTATAGGCGACAAGGTTGCAAACTGCTTCATGTTGTACGGACTTCATCGTATGGATAGGTTTCCCATTGACGTTTGGATGAAGCGCTCTCTGGAGCGGCATTTTTCGAAAAGCTTTGACCCCTCGTGCCTCGGCGCATACGCCGGACTTGCCCAGCAATACATATTTTATTATGCTCGAACAAACGAGAGCAAGGATATTCTTTCGTGTTCGTGAGCGACAAACCGCCCTACGTCAAATTGCTACAAGTATTGTGGTGAGAAGTGAGCAAAATATTTGCAGTTTCAACGGTTGACAGCCTGTCCGCCGATGGAGTACAATGTTCAAAATATATAAGGTGAGTAAAGGGAGTGGTTAAAGTGGAAATGAGCAAAATATATGCCGATCGCTTTATCGGTGAGGGTCTAACCTATGATGACATTCTTTTAGTCCCGGCAGAAAGCAATGTACTTCCGGCCGATATTGACCTTACAACAAATCTAACCAAAAAGATAGCTCTGAGAATTCCCCTTATGAGCGCCGCTATGGATACCGTTACCGAATATCGCATGGCTATTGCTTTGGCTCGCGAAGGCGGAATCGGCGTTATACATAAGAATATGAGTATCGATTCTCAGGCGGAACAGGTGGATCAGGTCAAGCGTTCCGAAAACGGAGTTATTACAAACCCTTTTTCTCTCACGGCAGACCGCACAATCGGTGAAGCGGACGCTCTAATGGCAAAATTCCGCATTTCCGGTGTCCCCATCATTGATACGGACGGCAAGCTGATTGGTATCATCACAAACCGCGATATGAAGTTTGAAGAGGACATGACCCAGCTTATCGCCGATGTAATGACGAAAGACAATCTAATAACTGCTAAAATCGGCACCACACTTGAAGAGGCAAAAAAAGTTCTTCACACCAATAAAATTGAAAAGCTCCCCATTGTAGACAGTAACGGCCGTCTCAGCGGTCTTATCACAATAAAAGACATTGAAAAAGCACTCACCTACCCCAACTCCGCAAAGGATTCGCACGGACGTCTGCTCTGTGCCGCGGCTATTGGCGTGACCTCCGACGTTCTGGATCGAGCCGGAGCTCTGGTGCGCGCCGGTGTCGACGTTCTGACTCTTGACAGCGCGCACGGGCATTCCCAAAACATCCTGCGCTGCGTTGCCCTTATAAAAGAAAAATTTCCTGATGTTCAGCTTATAGCCGGTAATGTCGCAACGGCGTCAGGCACCGAAGCTCTGATAAAAGCCGGTGCGGACTGTGTGAAAATCGGCATCGGTCCCGGCTCCATTTGCACAACTCGTATTGTTTCGGGCATAGGTGTTCCTCAAATGACAGCGGTACTGGAAAGCGCCGCAATGGCCGACAAATACGGCATCCCCATCGTTGCAGACGGCGGAATTAAGTATTCCGGCGACATAGTGAAGGCAATTGCCGGCGGTGCTTCCGTCGTCATGCTCGGTTCTCTCTTTGCCGGCTGCGAGGAAAGTCCCGGAGAGACTGAGGTTTATCAAGGCCGTCAGTTCAAGGTATACCGTGGCATGGGAAGCCTTGCCGCAATGGCAAAGGGCTCTCGTGACCGCTACTTCCAGGAGGACAACAAAAAACTTGTGCCCGAGGGCGTTGAAGGACGTGTCCCCTATCGCGGCGCTGTTTCGGACGCTATCTTCCAACTAATGGGCGGTCTTAAATCCGGTATGGGTTACTGCGGCACTCCGGACATCAATGCACTTCGTAAAAACAGCAGTTTTGTGCGCATAACCAGCGCGGGACTAAAGGAAAGCCACCCCCACGACATCTATATCACAAAGGAAGCGCCTAACTACACCATGAACCCGCAATAACCAATATATAAGGCCGCCGCAGCGTATCCCTGCACTTTTCCCGAGCGAAGAAAACAGTCTCAAGTGACTGATTTCATCCCGCCTTCTGGATAGTGCGCCGGATTTTCCGCGGCGGCCCTTTTTATCTTGCGAAAGCACTGCTAGGTGTGTATAATAAAGGATAGGCAAAAATTGTGTTTTCACAAGGGTTTGGAGGTGCGGCGTGAGCGCAGAAATTGATAAGCTTAGGGAAATGATTGAAAGCAGCGGCAACATTGTATTTTTCGGAGGCGCCGGAGTTTCCACAGAAAGTGGCATTCCTGATTTCCGCAGTGTCGACGGACTGTACAACCAAAAGTACAAATATCCTCCGGAGCAAATCCTCAGCGGCAGTTTTTTCAAGAAAAATCCGGAAGAATTTTATAAATTCTATCACGACAAACTCACTTTGCACGGTGTTTTGCCAAATAAGGCTCATATACGGCTCGCCGATCTCGAAGCGCAGGGAAAGCTTAAAGCAGTTATCACGCAGAATATTGACGGGCTTCATCAAGCCGCCGGAAGTAAAAATGTTCTGGAGCTTCACGGCACGATTCACAGATTCTATTGCGCCTCCTGCGGAAAAGAAACGCCGGAGGACATAGCCAACAGCTGCGAAGGTGTACCCTACTGTTCCTGCGGCGGAGTTGCCCGCCCAGATGTCGTTCTGTATGAAGAACAGCTCAACGACCGTGTTATGACCGAGGCAGTCCGCTATATCAGCGAAGCGGATATGCTTATTGTCGGCGGCACCTCACTGAATGTATATCCCGCCGCCGGACTTATCAGATACTATAGGGGTAAAAAGCTCGTTCTCATAAACAAAGATTCAACACCTTATGACGGCTTGGCAAGCCTAATAATAAACGACAAAATCGGCGAGGTCTTTGCGCAGGTTTAGCTTTCGTTTCAGTTTGTATACAATTCCCCGAAAGGACTGATAGTAATCAGAATTGATGTTCTGGGCGTAAAGTTTGACAATATAACAATGGCGGATGCAACTGCAAAGGCTTTAAACCTTATGGATAGCAAAAATGCCGCCTATGTTGTCACTCCGAACCCCGAAATCGTAATGCTTTGCCGTGAGGATGCCGGCCTACTAAGCGCCGTCAATAAAGCTGCCATGGTACTTCCTGACGGAATCGGAATAATCAAAGGCGCACAAATTCTAGGCACACCTCTGAAAGAAAAAGTACCCGGAATCGAATTTGCCGAAGAACTGTTTGCTCTAATGTCAAAGCGCCGCATGTCCATGTTTCTTTTAGGCGCAAAGCCCGGCGTTGCCGATGATGCAGCCAAACACCTTAAAGGACGTTTTACCGGTCTACAAATCGTCGGCACAAACGACGGCTACTTTACAGATGATGAGCCCGTTATCGAAAAGATTAACGCAGCTTCCCCCGACCTTCTGCTTGTTTGCCTCGGCGCGCCTAAGCAGGAGCTTTGGATGCAGAAAAATGCGCCGCACTTGGATGTCGGCTTGATGGCGGGTCTCGGCGGCTCGATGGACGTTTTTGCCTGCGTTGCCGAGCGCGCCCCCGAAAAATGGAGGAAGCTCAATCTTGAGTGGCTCTACCGTTTGAAGGAGGACCCAAGCCGTGCAGGTCGAATGATGAATCTGCCGAGATTTGGCTTTGCCGTTATCGGCAGGAGACTTTTCGGAGGAAAATAACCGTATATCAAGCGCAATTGGAGGCAACAATGATGCAGGGAAAACTGATAGTATTTGAAGGCATAGACGGGAGCGGCAAGTCCACCCAGTTCAAACTTCTGACGCAACGACTTGAGAAAGAGGGTATACCTTTTCGCAAGGTTGTTTTTCCCCGCTATGAGGAAAGCTCCTCTTCTCTTCTGCGCTCCTATCTTTCAGGCGAATTTGGCAGCGAGCCCTCCGATGTCAACGCCTTTGCCGCCTCGACTTTTTTCTTCGTTGACCGCTTTGCCTCCTTCAAGTCAGACTGGGGCGAGTATTATAAAAAAGGCGGCACAATTATTTGTGACCGATATACAACGTCAAATGCAATCCATCAAGGCGCAAAGCTCCCCGAAAACGAGCTGAACAATTTTTTGGACTGGCTATACGATTTTGAATTCCGTTTAATGGAACTTCCGCATCCAGATTTCGTCTTATATATGGATATTGACCTTAACACCTGCATCAGCCAAATGAAGGCGCGGCAGGCTGCGACAAACACCAAGGGCGACATTCACGAGACAAACTCAGATTATCTTGCGGCTTGTCTGAAAGCTGGCGAAGTTGCCGCAAATCGCCTGAAATGGAACAAAATCAGATGTCTCGATGGCGGCGCCATGCGCAGCGTTTCGGACATTCACGAGGACGTGTACAATACTGTCAAAGGAGTTTTGCAGTAATGGTATATATCATTCTCGGCGAAGGATTTGAGGAGATTGAGGCCGTCACCCCCTGCGACATCTTGCGCCGCGGCGGCGTTTCAGTTAGCTTTGCGGCTGCAGGCGCACAAAAGCACATCAAAGGTTCACACGGAATCTCTGTTCTCGCCGATGTTCTTAGCTCCGAAATATCACCATCTGCCGACGACACCATTGTAATCCCCGGCGGAATGGGCGGCGTCAATTCAATTAAATCGGATGGAATCACCATGCGGCTTATTGAAACCGCGGCAAAAATCGGCACCGAACTCGCCGCAATCTGCGCAGGGTCTTCTGTCTTGGCTCAATTGGGACTCATAAACGGCAAACACATTACCTGCTATCCCGGAAGCGAGGAGCTGATGGACGGTGCAATCTGCGAAGCTTCATTGTCTGCCGTTTCGGACGGAACGCTCATAACAGGACGTGCCCCCGGCGCCGCAATCGACTTCGGTCTAGCTCTTCTTTCTCACCTTAAGGGTGAGTCGGTCGCAAATAGAATAAGAACGGAGCTTGTGTACTGAACTTTGGATAAAAAAACATTAAGAACCGAAATTAAGGCGCGCATTGCCGCTATTGACAGTGATTATATTACGGAGAGCGACCATGCCATTGCGCAAAATATAGTATCTCTGCCCGAGTTCGTCTCGGCTTCGCGCGTGTTTACCTATCTCAGCATAGGCCGCGAGGTGGATACAAGAGAAATAATAGAACACTGCCTCAAAATCGGCAAAACGCTTGCCCTTCCGTTTAACTACGAAAACGGTGCGATGAGCTTCGCGTGTCTTGATTGCCCTGTGGATGAGCTCCGACTTGGGATGTTCGGTATTCCCACTCCGTCAGAAGCCTCCGATAAGCTTATCCCCGAAAAGGGCGACATTATCCTTGTTCCGGCTCTTTGTTACGATGAGGACTTTTATCGTCTCGGCCGCGGTGGTGGATACTATGACAGGTATCTATCGACTTTCCGCATCTTTTCCGTGGGTCTTTGCCGTGAAAAACAACTTCTTGCCTCTGTTCCGACAGACGAATTTGATATGCGTGTTGACTGCATTGTTACAGAAAAAGGAACGCGAGGCCAATATAGACCCCGCAAATAGAAAGTTTTATTTCTTTTTAACTTTAGCTTAGCAACAACGCTCACGCTCACAGCCACCGCCGTAGCAGCGGGCAAGCACTACAATAATTACAATTACCTACAGGCAACTGTTCATTCCATTTACGCATCCAAACATTTGTTTATCCCTTTCTCCGCGCACATCTGTCTTTTTTGTGCCACCCTGCGCGGTGAGTAGGCTATAAGTTCAGAAACATCTATGAAGGCAGAGGCTTTGCCTCCCTATCGCCTTACGACCCATATTATGCCTGTAGCTAATTTGCGGTTACAGCTATCACAACAATCAAAACGGTTAAGGAGCTTACTGATGTCAGACAAAAACTACAACGATGAAAGCTTATCGGCTTATGACGATGCGGATTTAAGTCCGAACGAAAACCATGTGAAGCACACCAGTCATCCCATCAGCAAAAGACGTGATAAGAGAACCGGCTGTCTCGGCGGACTGATGTATTTCATTTTCATCGTCAGTATAAGCGTCATTCTCGCATGCGTGGGTTGGATGGCGGCAAGCGACGTTCTCGCTCTGAATAAGGGCGCCGATGCTGTCGAAGTTACCCTCCCAGACACGATCTTCACTCAGAAGGAAGTCGACGTCACTGATTCGGACGGAAACGTCACAGGTACGGAAACAATCAACGTAGCTGACATCGGCGAAGTCTCCACTATACTTAAGGATGCCGGAATCATTAGGTACAAGGCCCTTTTCAAGCTCTATTCAGGCTTTTCCGATGCAAAGGACAAAATGGATCCTGGCACCTACACGTTGAACACGGAATATGACTATCGCGCGATTATCAAGAAAATGCAGTTTGGCAGCGATTCTCAGGTCCGCACCATGGTCACCTTCCCCGAGGGCTTCACTATGAAGGAAATATTCCAGCGTCTTGAAGAAAACAAGATTTGTAAATATGACGACCTCATGAATTGCGCCGCCACTTTGGACTTCAACTACAAGTTCCTTGAGGGCATTCCGCTTGGTGACGCTTCAAGGCTTGAAGGCTTCCTTTACCCCGACACCTATGAGTTCTATCAGGGCGAAACCCCCGAAGCCACAATAGACACCTTCCTGCAGATTTTCCACTACAAGCTAACTGCAGAAATGTGGAATCTTGCTAACGCGAAGAGTCTTACGATGCGTGACATTATAAACATCGCTTCGATGATTGAAAAAGAAGCCGCCAACGACGATGAGCGAGCAACAATTGCTAGCGTTATCTATAATCGCCTTAAGGCAAATATGCCGCTCGGAATAGACGCAACAATTCAGTATGCGCTCCCAGAGCACAAAGATAAGCTGACCGAAGCGGATCTTGCTATTGACAGTCCCTACAACACAAGAAAATATACCGGTTTGCCCCCCACGCCTATCGCAAACCCGGGCTTCCCATCAATTATGGCGGCACTGAAGCCTGCGACCACAAATTATCTATACTACGCGCTGGACACGGCTACGGGCACTCATAAGTTCTTCAAATCCGCGTCTGAGTTCAACGCATTCGTCGCAACCCAAAATTATTAGTAACAGTTTTTTTCAGGAGGATAGTGTAATTGAATTTGCGCTATCCTCCTGATATTGCTTGCTTGCCGCACGTTTGGTAACACAGTTTGGAGGTCAACTTGAAAACAGAATTATTGGCTCCTGCCGGAGATATGGAGCGGCTCATTGTGGCGCTCCATTATGGCGCAGATGCCGTTTATCTTGCCGGAACGGAATTTGGAATGCGTGCCTCCGCCGGAAATTTTGATGAGGAAAACATGCGCCGAGCCGTCGCATTATGCCACGAAAAGGGTGTCCCCGTGCATGTTGCCTGCAACACGCTCCCACGCGAACATGAGCTATGCCGTTTGCCCGCCTATCTGGAACTACTGCAGGATATTGGCGTTGACGCGCTTATCGTTGCGGATTTGGGCGTAATATCCATGGCAAAAAAATATGCTCCTAACACGGAGCTTCATATCAGCACACAGCTTGGTGTCGTCAACAGTGAAACCTGCAAAATGATTTTCGATATGGGCGCTACCCGCGCGGTTTTGGCCAGGGAACTGAGCCTGAACGAAATTAGAGCCATCCATTCAAATTCGCCGAAGGAGCTTGAGCTCGAGGCTTTTGTTCATGGCGCTATGTGCGTCTCATTCTCGGGTCGCTGCCTTCTCAGCAACTATTTGACAAACCGTGACGCAAACCGCGGCGAATGCGCCCAGCCCTGTCGCTGGAAATACCATCTCGTTGAAGAAAAGCGCCCCAACGAATACTTCGAGATTTCCGAGGACAACGGCACCTATATCATGAACAGCAACGATATGTGCATGATTGAACATTTGCCGGAACTCATTGACGCAGGTATAACGAGCTTTAAAATCGAAGGACGAATGAAATCCGCCTACTATGCCGCCGCGGTTACAAACGCCTATCGCCATGCGCTTGATGCCGCAATCGATAATGGGCCGCTTTCCCAAGTATGGATAGATGAAGTGGAGAAAATCAGCCACAGAAAATACTCTACCGGCTTCTATTTTGGTGAGCCTGGGCAGCACTATTCATCAAGCGACAGCATATATTTCGCGAGCGCCGACGTCTGCGCGGTTGTTGAAAGCTGCGACGGTGAGGGAAACGCAATGCTTACCCAGCGCAACAAATTTTCAGTTGGCGACACGGTTGAACTCTTGACGAATGTTGATGAGCCAATTTCTTTCATTGCTTCCGAAATCACAAACAAAAACGGAGAACAGCTTGAATCCACCCCTCATCCCATGATGGAGCTTCACATGAAGCTTCCTAAGTCCTGCTCTCCCCTGTCCCTGCTGCGAAAACCCAAATAAATAAACGCCACAGATGCTGTCTGTGGCGCAAGTTTTATGTACAGCAATATGATGGCTTTTCGTCTAATCCATCCGCTGTTCAATTAATAAATTATACTCTTTTTATTAAGCGATAGGGTTTGGATGCTCATTCGTAGAATTGAGACAATACGCTAAGCGTGATAAGGTAACTGATTATCGTAATTACTGCAACATATACTATTTCCGTGTTCATAATATTCCTCCGTTATATTGTCCCTTCATCAATACTGTGCATTTCGGACTAATATGTACTCGTGTGTACAAATAGAGATATTGTTTGTACAATAATATCTCTATTTGATAAATAATTATGGATAATTTGTTATCTCTGTGTTATACTTGCAATCGCGATTGGCTGTCAATTTCTTTTATAATTCAGCTGATTTTTCTATATGAAATTCTTTTTATACGCTTGATATCGCCATTCATGACTGTTGTCATTCTTTGAAAGGTACGTTAATGGATATGTCTTTCACCCGCCACAAGCTCACTTATACTCAAATGATCGTTTTGAGCTTTTTCTGCCTGATACTTACAGGCGCATTTATACTGTGTCTGCCCATATCATCCCGAGCACATGAATGGACTTCGTTCATTAACTCTTTGTTCGCGGCCACAACCGCAAGCTGTGTAACGGGACTTGTCGTAGTTGACACCTACACGCATTGGTCCGTTTTCGGTCAGGCCATTATCCTCACCCTCATCCAAATCGGCGGTCTTGGCGTCATGACCTGTATCGCCTTGATTGCGCTTTTTCTCAAAAGACGAATATCCCTCGGTGAAAGACGGCTTCTGATGCAGTCGGCAGGTTCGCTTCAAATAAGCGGCATTGTCAAGTTGCTCAAACGTATTCTCCTGGGTACGGCAATAGTCGAGGGCTGCGGCGCCATCATTCTGGCATTTGTTTTTTGTCCCAGAATGGGCCTTTTCCCCGGATTATGGAACGCAATCTTTCATTCCGTTTCAGCGTTTTGTAACGCAGGTATCGACCTAATGGGAAAATATGGGCAGTATTCCTCGTTCACTACGGACGGGCTTGCCTTTAATCCTATCGTCAATCTCACAATAATGTCTTTAATCATTATCGGCGGTATCGGGTTTGTTGTTTGGACCGACATCGCGCGTCATAAGTTCAATTTTAAGAAATATGAAATTCATTCAAAGATCGCTCTGGTTACAACGGCCTTTCTTCTTGTTTCCGGCACAATTTTGTTCTTTATCTTTGAATATCACAAGGCCTTTGAAGGCTTCACTTTCGGTCAAAAAGTGCTTGCTTCCATGTTCCAATCCGTAACACCGAGAACGGCTGGCTTTAACACGATTGACGAATCCACTCTATCAGAATCCGGAAAAGCGCTGACGACGGTTCTGATGTTCATCGGCGGCAGCCCCGGCTCAACTGCCGGCGGTATAAAAACCACAACCTTCGCCGTTCTTATTCTAAGCGCCCTCGCAGCGGCAAAAAGATATGGCAGCGTTACGGTTTTTAAGCGCAAGCTTGACGAAAACACAATCGTTCAGGCCAGTTCGATTTTGACAGTATATGTTGCCTGTGTATTTGCAGCAGTACTAATAATCTGCGCTCTTGAGCCTTACACCCTTACGCAGGTGCTTTTTGAAACGGTTTCCGCTATCGGTACCGTGGGACTGACCTTAGGAATAACGCCCGCTCTTTGCACAGGCTCCAAACTCGTTCTTATAATTCTGATGTTCACCGGCAGAGTCGGCGGCTTATCCCTGATGCTGGTTCTTGCCGAAAGACGCAGAAATGTTAAAATATCCAGACCTACCAGTCAAATTCTTATCGGTTGAGGAGAAACACAAAATGAAATCAATTTTAGTCATAGGTATGGGCCGTTTTGGCCGTCAGTTCGCACTGCGTATGCAGGAGTATGGCAACGACGTCATGATAATCGACAAGGATGCTGACCTAATCGACGAGCTTGCCCCCCAATTCACCGATGCACATATCGGTGACTGCTGTAACGAGGCCGTTCTCACCTCTCTGGGAATCAACAACTTTGACATTTGCTTTGTAACAATCGGCGAGGATTTTCAGGCTTCGCTTGAAATAACGTCGATGCTCAAAGAGCATGGCGCGGCGCACGTAGTTTCAAAGGCGCGCACACCCCGTCAGGCAAAGCTGCTGAGCAAAATCGGAGCGGACGAAGTTGTTTGTCCCGAACGAGATATAGCCGACAAACTTGCCGTTCGCTACAACGCCGATAATATTTTCGACTATATTCAGCTCACACCCGAGTACTCCATATATGAGATTCCCTGCTGCGAAAAATGGATTGGCAAAACCGTTGCGGAAGTTGACGTTCGTAACAAGTATAACGTCAACATAATCGCTGTCGAGCGTGACAACGCTCTTAAGATAGCGCCCGGTGCAGATTGTGTTTTCAAGGCTTCTGACCGACTTGTTGTACTTGGAAAAGCCACTGACGTAATAAAGCTCGGCGGGAAAGCAAAAAAATAAGCATATATCTTTGACAAAACAGATATATCCTATACAAACAAAAAAGAAGGAGATAGTTTATGTCGAACTATAAAATTATCACAGACTCGACTTCCGATTTGCCTGTAAAGCTGGTAGAAGAGCTTGAGCTTCATGTTATCCCAATGCTGTATACGATTGATGGAAAAGACTATTTGAACACTCCGGACGAGAGAGATCTCTCCTCGCACGATTTTTACGACCTGCTTCGTGCCGGCAAAACCTCAACAACTACCCAAATCAACATCGAAGTTTTTAAGGACGAGGCGAAACCTTATCTTCAAGAGGGTCTTGACGTTCTGTATCTCGGATTCTCCTCCGGACTTTCCAGCACTTTCAACTCCGTATTAATCGCAAAAGAGGAGCTAAAGGAAGAATTCCCCGATAGAAAAGTTGTTGTAATAGATACTCTTTCTGCCTCTCTTGGCGAAGGATTAATTGTCTACCACGCCGCAAAAAGGAAATCAAACGGCAATAGCATCGAAGAAGTTGCCGCATGGGTCGAGGAAAACAAGCTTCACCTTGCTCACTGGTTCACAGTGGACGACCTTAATCATCTCAAGCGCGGAGGACGAGTTTCGGGAGCCGCCGCCTTCGTTGGCACCGTACTGAATATTAAACCCGTCCTTCACGTTGACGACGAGGGGCATCTTATCCCCGTTGATAAGATTCGCGGGCGCAGAAAAAGCCTTGAGGAACTGGTCTCCCATATGGAGCAGACTGCAATCAACCCCTCCGAGCAGACCATCTTTATCAGCCACGGTGACGCACTCGAAGACGCAAAATATGTTGAAACGCTGGTTCGCGAACGCTTTGGTGTTAAGACTGTCTACATAAACCCTATAGGACCAGTAATCGGAACCCACTCCGGACCCGGAACAATCGCTCTGTTTTTCCTCGCAACTAAAAGGCTTTGATTCTTTTTAGCCTTCATTGTTCCTGTCAATTTCCGAGTGCAGATATGACAGCGCGTCTGAGAGCGACCCGATACAGTCTATAAGCCCGCAGCTAACGGCGTCCTCGGAATCTACGACGTTTCCCACATCGTTGGCAAGTTCGCTTGTGCGAAGAATAAAATCCATGAACTTCTCTCGCGAAATATTCGAGTTATTTATGATAAACTTCACAACACGCTCCTGTGTTCTCTGAAAGTAGTTGAAGCTTTGCGGAACCACAATTACAACGCCGTTCAGCCTTACCGGATGGATGGTCATTGCGGTGGAAGTCGCGATACAGCTTCGCTTTGCCGCAACCGCCAACGGAACACCGATGGAGTGCCCTCCGCCGAGGACAATGGAGGCAGTCGGCTTTTCATTCCGGCTATCAGCTCCGCAATTGCAAGTCCGGCCTCAACGTCCCTCCCGCCGTATTTACCAAAACATGCAATGTCTTCAATTCTCGGCTTTCCTCAACGGCGGCAATAATAGGCATAACATGCTCGTATTTTGTTGTTTTTGAACTCTCGTGCAAAATCTGGTGTCCCTCAATCTGTCCGACAATCGTGAGACAGTGAATCGCGCTTGCGTCCTGCCCGATTACAGTGCTCCCGAAATTGTTTATGTTTTCCGTAGTTTGCGAACTTTCGCCGTCTTTTTCGTCTTCGTCATCATCATAATCCAAGATAAAAACCCCCCGTTTCTGCTTTAGTCTTTGCAAAAACGAGGGGATTTATTATCAATATTGTTTAAGCCTACTTTTCGGCATATACGGCCTTAATTCCCTTATAAGTCATGTAGCAGTCAAATTTTGCCACGGTTTCATAGGGCGCGTGCATGGAGAGAACGGGAACTCCCGCGTCAATTGTATCGATATCGCGCTCTGCCATATACATAGCTACGGTGCCTCCGCCGCCCTGATCGACCTTTCCAAGCTCCGCCATCTGCCAAACGACCTTATTCTCAGCGAAAATGCGGCGCAGACGAGCCACCAACTCTGCGGATGCGTCGCTTGAATCGGATTTGCCTCCATGTCCCGTAAACTTGCAGAGGCTCATACCGTAATTCACCTTAGCTGAATTGCGCTTTTCGGAAACATCGGGATAAACGGGGTCAAAAGCGTTTGTTACGTCTGCGGAAATGCAGAGGCTGTTCGCAAAGCAGTGCGAGAGCTTTACATTCTGTGTGTCGCACAGGTCGCCTACAAAGCGCTCAAATGCCATGCTCTTCATGCCGGAAACACCCTCGGATCCGATTTCTTCTTTGTCCGCAAGAATGCAAATTGCGGTCTTTTCGGGGCTTTCGGTTTCCAGAATCGCCGCAAGCTCGGCATAGGCGCAAACACGGTCATCGTGTCCATAGCCTGCTATCAAGCTGCGGTCGAGACCGGATTCGCGAACCTCAAATGCGGGAACTGCGGAAAGTTCAGCTGAGAGGAAATCTTCTTCAATAATGCCGTACTTTTTGTTCAGAGCATCCATTATGGCAAGCTTAACCCTGTCAGTAACATCCTCTTTGTCGGGTATCGTGCCGACTATCAGATTCAGGTTTTCCGCAGGGATAAATTCGTCCGAAGTTTTCTTTCTTTGTTCCTTACCCAGATGTGGCAGCAGGTCCGTGATCTGGAAAATCGGGTCAGATTTGTCCTTGCCTATGCAGACATTTATAGTTTCGCCGTTTTTGAGCGCAATCACTCCGTGCAGCTCAAGCGGAATTGTCAGCCACTGATATTTCTTAATTCCGCCGTAGTAATGCGTTTTAAAATAGCAAATGCTGTTGTCCTCATATAAGGGAACCTGCTTTAGGTCAAGCCGGGGGCTGTCAACATGAGCCGCCGCAATAACAGTCCCTTCCGAAAGCGGCTTTTTGCCGATAACGGCAAGCATAAGCGCTTTGCCTCTGTTCGAGGAATAGACCTTAGTCCCTGGCTTTAGCTCCATGCCGGTTTTATAGGGAACAAAGCCTCTTGATTCGGCAAGTTTTATTCCTTCGGAAACCGCCTCGCGCTCTGTCTTTGCGTCGTTTAGAAACACCATATAATCTTTGCAATAAGCTTCAAGCAGCTCGAGTTCCTTGTCCTCTATGAGCTCATAGCCGTTTTTCTGCTTATAAAACAGCCTGTCTTTTCTCTCGGATTTTTCCTTGTCCATAAGTTACCTCTCGATGATAGCACCAAAGACTTCTTGGCACTTTATTTTGAAACGCTCCTCGGTACCGTCGTTATTAATGATATAGTCGCAATTATTCTCAAAAAATTCATTCGGCTTCTGCGCAGAAATGCGAAGAGCCGCATATTCGTGGGATATTCCCTCGCGCTTTATAAGTCGTTCTATTCGCGTTTCCGAAGGCGCTATAATTCCGACCGTCGCCTTGCAAACATTCGCGATACCGCCTTCAATAAGCGCAATTGCGTCGATAGAGGCTATACTACCGCCGCACTTCGCCCAATTCGTAAGTTCTCTGCCAATTTCCTCACCCACGAATTTGTGGGTAATAGAGTTGAGCGCACGCAGCTCTTCGGGGTTTGAAAACACAATTTGCCCCAAAGTCTTCGTGTCGTGCGTCCCCTCAGGTATCGCGCCTGAAAATCTCTCGTTCAGCTCCACGAGCATCGGCTCGCTCTCTTTTAAAAGCATGTGATAGATTTCATCCGCGTCGATTGTCAGCCCGCCCATGTCCTTGATGACGTTAAGCGCAGTTGTTTTTCCGCTGCCCGTGCCGCCCGTTATGCCGATTATCGTAAGCGACGCCGCAAGCGCTAAAAAAACATCGTCTGCGGAAACCGCGCCCTCGCGCAGAACGGTGTAAGGATTTTTTGAAAGGTCGATGATAGTGGACTCTTTGCCTATAGTACACTCTCCGCCGTCTATGATGCCCTCGATTTTGCCGTCAAAATACCGCAGCACCTCTTCCGCTTTTACCGGACTTTTTTCGCCCGAGGGATTTGCGGAGGGCGCGGCAAGAGGAAAATCAATCGCGCCGAGAAGCTCCTGCAATTGGGGATGGTCGGGGCATCTCAGCCCCACAGTATCGCCGCCTGCGCGGACAATATCGGGAATCGTTTTTTTCGCTTTCAAAACAATTGTAAGCGGTCCCGGCCAAAAAATCTCTGCAAGGACATATGCCGCTTTCGGAACATCCTCGCAAAGCGTATCGATGGCGTCAATGCCTTTAACCATAAGACTTAGCGGCTTTGCTTCCGGTCTGCCTTTAACCTCGTATATTTTCGAAACGGCGCTCGCGTCGAATCCATTGGCAGCAAGCCCATATACCGTTTCCGTCGGTACGGCGACAAGACCGCCAGCTTTCAAAATATCCGCCGCGTCAGAAATTCTGCCGCTTAGATTTCGTGTTTCCATTTTTATATCTCCGAAAAGATTTATTCGCTTGCTTGAGCCTTCATTTTTTCCGCCTGATCGGCCGTAACAAGACCATCGATAATTTCGTCGAGGTCGCCGTTCATAATCTGCTCAATTTTATAGAGAGTTAAACCGATACGATGGTCGGTTACACGTCCCTGCGGATAGTTGTAGGTGCGTATGCGCTCGGAGCGGTCACCTGTTCCAACCTGGCTCTTGCGCTCGGCGGCAAGAACTGCGTTCTTTTTCTGCTGATCCGCTTCATACAGGCGCGAAGTAAGAATTTTCATAGCGCGGTCTTTGTTCTTATGCTGGCTGCGCTCATCCTGACACTCGACAACCGTGCCTGTCGGCAAATGCGTTATGCGGATTGCGCTTTCCGTTTTGTTGATGTGCTGTCCTCCTGCCCCGCTGGCACGGAAGGTGTCTATCTTCAATTCACTTGGATTGACCTGAAATTCGACCTCGTCCACCTCGGGCAAAACCGCAACGGTAACTGTGCTCGTGTGGATACGACCCGAAGACTCTGTATCGGGAACACGCTGCACGCGGTGAACACCGCTTTCAAACTTTAATCTTGAATAAGCGCCCGCGCCCTCAATTATAAAGCTCACTTCCTTGATTCCGCCGATTTCGGTTTCGTTTATATTGGCGATTTCACTTTTCCAGCGCTTTGATTCGGAGTACATGGAATACATACGATAGAGGTTGTAAGCAAACAGAGCCGCTTCCTCTCCGCCTGCGCCACCGCGGATTTCCATAATGACGTTCCTGCTGTCGTTGGGGTCCGTCGGGAGCAGCAAAACCTTTAGCTCCTGCTCAATTTTTTCCATCTGATTCTTTGCGTCTTCAAGCTCCTCACGAAGCATATCCTTAAACTCTTGATCTTCACCGCCTGCTTCAAGCAGCTTTTTTGCCTCGTTGGCCGTGTTTTCAAACTTGCTGTAACGGCGATAGGTTTCGACAACGGGCGTAAGCTCCTTTTGGTCTTTGGCAAGCTTCGCATAGACGGCGACATCCGAATAAACCTCGGGAAACGTCATACGTCTTTCGATTTCGCAGTATTTTTCTTCAAGTTCCCTTAGCTTTTCAAGCATATATCGTTCATCCTTATATTCTGATATGTCATATGTTTAGTCCAGTTTGCTGGAGAGTTATTATACCACAAAGGCAATATAATGTAAACAGCATGAGCCGGAACTTATATACTAACCCTGTGTAGGTATGGCGGAAATTTTTATTTTTTTAGTCTATATTCAGCGTTTCAAGCGTCAATTAACGTAAAATTGTTACTATTTCAATGGCCGCCCCCAAAAATGATGCAATTCGTAATTGAATTTCCCAACTTTTTGTGGTATAATATAGTAGATTTAACAGCCGTACATGGAATTAGAATTGATGCGAGGGAATTAAAATGGCTATCGTAACTACTACAACTATACCAAAAACGACTATGGAAGCAGTTAAGCAGTATCTCTCTACCTGTACCTATGAAGAGATATTGGAACTGCTTTTTTCTTATTTTGAACTGAACAACATTGGAGGTTCAAACAAGAAAAAGGCTTCCTCTATGGTTGCTCTGCAAGAGATGATACTTGAAAAGAAAGTATTCACTTCATGCCCTCATTGCGGTTCTGTACACTTTGTGAAAAACGGAACACAGCAGAGCACCGGACTTACCTGTTTCATGTGCAAAGACTGTGACAAGAAATTCAACATCTTTACAAATACTATTTTGGAAAACTCACGCTGGTCCTGGGAACTCTGGGTTAAGGTGCTTGAGATGACAATCAATAACATGAGCATAGACGATATGCTCAATGTTTTAAAGAAAGACTATGGCTGTGATGGCTTATGCTATAAGACTGTGTGGCAGTGGAGGATGAAACTAATCCACGCCCTTGCCATGATGCCTCTGCCTAAGCTTACAGGCGTTATACAGATAGACGAAACTTATGTGCGTGAGTCTCAGAAAGGCAGCCGTGCGCTTACAAACTATCTACCTGGTAAGTACTCTTCTGTCCGCCTACCTCGTTATGGGTATAATCCCTCAATGTTTGGCATTATGGGTCCCGAATTCTGCACTGTGGTAACAGCTATTGATGAGCGTGGATACTGCGTTTGCCAGGTTTCGGCTATGGGCAAGCTTACTGATGAAGTGTTTTACGACACCTTTGACATACACATAGAAAACCCTACTTATATTTGCACTGACGCTTACCCTGCCTACTCTCATTACTGTGCAGTTAAAGGCTACTCACATTATATCAAGCCCTCAAACTATGACAAGATTCTTGATAATAACGGTTACACGAGGACAACACCGCTGACCGGTGTCATTACAGAGGACGAAGCAAAGCAGAATCACCGCATAAAAAAATCCCTGTATAAACAGGGTGAGATAGATAAGATAGAGTACAGCCATTCCACCTACGAAGAATTCAACGCTATCAAAAAAGGCTTTCGTCTTTCCTTAGGCCGAGTGAACGAGCTTCATTCAGATATAAAGCACTTTATATATTCCGATAAAGCAAATGTGTCCAGCAAATACTTGCAGGATTACATAGGGTTTTTACCTATATTCGTAACTGGACAGTAACGCATGGTGGCTATCCCAGCTCCCACACGGATGCTATGGAAATCTTCTTTGAAATCCTTGCACAACATAGTAAATATACGAAAAACGACATAAAGAAAGCAGCTCTTGTGCTGCTGAAACCTACCAAAAAATTCATATCACTGCTGAAAACCAACATGGATAAGGTTCGTAAAGAGACAAGCAATCAATACTTCAAATTTAACACAGATGATGGCTTCTTCACCTTTGACCGCAGGGCTTTTTTGACCTCTCAGCCTCGCAGCAAACTACACGAAATTTGCCGCACTCACAACATCCGCGGGTATAGCAAATGGCCGGCGCGCAGCCTTGTAGTAATGATTTTAAAACTACCTAATATAGATATCATAATTGCCTCGCTGATTGCGGGTAAACGAGATTCTTTAGTTGACGATGAAGATAAAAAAGCAATTGCAGCATCCAGGTTTAAGCACTAAAACGCCCACTCTCAGTGAGAGTGGGCTGTGGTGTTGTGATTAACAGTTTATCTTCTTGTTATGCCCAGTTTCTGTGTCAATCGGACGCCGCATTAAAAACCGTTGAGAATACTTCATTTGACATTTTGACAAAAACTCTGCCATACATATTTTGATAGCCTACATATCCGTTCTTAAATAATCTGATTTCTACCGTAGTGCCATCATTCATCTTAAAACACAAATGAGTTTGTACAGTATCCGAGTTGTAAATATCAACATCATTATTGCTTAGGTCAACAAACGGCGAAGAATAAAGTGCATCTATAAATTTCGAAACAACGTCATCTGAAACATTTAAATTCTTATATTGATTAACACCTTTGTTCCAGTTGTCGTGAGTTTGATACAATACACTGCTATAATTGCCCTTGAGCGAGAGACGGCTGCTGCCATACAAATCTTCTCCGGTTGTCAAGGAGATTCCGTTAAGATTTTCAAAGAAAGCGATAAATTCGCATCCGTCATACATTTCCGAGATACATATTCTGAAAGAGCGGTCATATCCGTTAACGGAGTATACTTCACCGGTCACAGTAGATGCAAATTCTGTAGAATACTCGCTCTGTCGCGACCACTCATCAATATTTCCAATAGCAGTTCCAAGGTGATTGCCAATAAATGCTTGCTTTTGTTCTGAATTACATCGAATATACTCTGCTTGTGTATAAATATTACCGTTGTATACGACAAGTCCAAGCATATCGGCTGCTGCACCGGAAGCATTGTCAGACGGAAGGTTAAACTTATCAATATATATGCCATTATTATCCGAAAGTGATGATTCAGTATTGTTTGGCACAGATATTACGGAATTATCATTGCTTTCTTGCCCTTCATTGCTTGTCAATGGAAGATTTGAAGTGTTAAATATTCCGAAATGCCAAGCACCAACTCCCGATATGACTACCAAGCAGACGCACATTGCTAATTCTGTCACTTTTCTTGCTCTTTTCATGCGCAATCTTTTTCCTTCAATGTATTCATCTCTACGGATGAATACGCTTTCAGCCATTTCTTTATAGTTTTTCATATATAAAGCCCTCCTTTTCAAGTTCAGACTTCAGCGATTGTTTTGCTCGGTATACAAGGTTTTCAATCTGGCGTTTGCTTTTCTTCATGACTCTCGCAGCATCTTCGCTCTTAATTTCTTCGAAGTATGTCAGATATAATACTTCTCGGTACTCAGATTTCAATTTTGCAAGTGCTTTGTGAACGATAATTTTTCTTTCTTCAATCAGATAAGTTTTTTCAAAAATTTCTTCATCCTGCAGAAGATTTTCATAATCCTCAATCGGATTACAGGACTGATGAGAATTATGTTTGAAATAGTTAATTGCAGCATTTCGCCCAATGGTATATAGCCAAGTTCTGAAAGAATACTGGTTTTTATACTTTGGCTTTTTGATAACGAGCTTGAAGAAAGTTTCTTCCGCCAGTTCCTCGGCAACATGAATATTTTTTGTGTATCCGTTCAAATAGAAAATCAAGCCATCTTTATATTCCTTGATTATTTCAATTATACCGCTGTCATCACCATCAAGGAAACGGCGGTAGCTACTTGCACCGTTGTCCATTGATTTTGCTCCTTTCACTGTGATTGAGTTTTCAACCCTTTCACTTATTAAACAATCAAGGGAAGCGTTTCTCTCACTGATTTTGAAAAGTTATTTAAAAGCTGCCGACCATAACAGCGGACTACTCATAATCTGCATCTCATTATAAGAGTAACCCACCAAGGCATCAATAGTTGTAAGACTATTTTGGTACAAATTAGTTTCATATGCTAAGACTCTTTATTTTTGGACTGAGGAAGTCTAATGTTTTAACACCTTGAATTGAATAAATCGGTAAAGAATTCATAGACGTCCTTATAACAGCATTTAAAACAAGCACTAACGTTCCTCAAAAATCAGGAACATTAGTGCTTATTGCTGTTTTAACGTGAAATTACACTAAAAATGTTCTATCCCTCGTCAAGGACAGTATATAAGCCGGAACGGTTCTAGTCCTCGTTCTGTACGGTCTTTTTCGCACGGTGTTTTTTAATAAAATAAGCTGCACATATTGAAAGCAAACATAAAACTTTGACAACTCCCCACGGCTAAAGCGGGGGGATTCTTGTTTCATTGTCCATAGCCTTCACGAGAGAGGTCTTATGTGGACTCCACAAGCGTTTAGTTCCCGTGTGTCCCACGGTACTGCGTTTTTGCTTAGGAAGC
>JGI24146J20443_1000084_pt1 | contig 96822 bp, 95 predicted proteins | sample BarGraIncub1131A_FD_20443 | JGI IMG/M metagenome (IMG submission 20443) | reverse complement strand
CCCCTCTTACTGTAAGAATGAAATAAGTGTGTTGAAATGGCCGCGGTGCTTTGATGCAAAGCCATTCAAATCCTGTTGGATTTTCGTGTCACTGCAAAGGCTTGCCATTGCCTCATACTTCTTCACAAGAATTTGTTCGCTGCTGATTTGTTCCTCAAGAGCCGTAAGTCCCTTTGTTGTCAGATTTGCCATGGGCGTACCTCCTTATTATTACAAACATTGGGCTGCACCGAAAAACAACTTACGAATGCAGGGCAAAAAACACCTCAAGACATATAATACTTGTCAGCGTCTTTCTCTTCAAATCTGCATTTTTTCGTTGTTTTTCGATGCGAATATAGTATTTCGCGATTGAATAAAATTATTCGAAACGCCGAAAAAAAGTCAGAGCTCCGAAACAGACTTGCCTTCTTTGATTTTACATATTAGATAAATACTATTAGAAATGATAATTTTGTCAATAAAATTAATTGCGCTTTCGTCCGAAAGTGCTTGAGCAACGTCTCCCGGCACGGTCAGAAACTGAGTTTCACCGTCTGTAGAAATATAGGAACCTGTTATAAAGCGGCAAAGTCTTTTTTCTTTTATACCTGAAATTAACGAACAAGTCAAAGGTCAGGGACGCCAGTCTAGCTCAAAAATGCTTCTAAGTGGGGATGATAGCTCGATATTAGCAGGGAATATGGCTTCGGGTGGAGATGCAGGTGCAGATTTATCTTTGCTGTAATAAGTTAATGGAAACTCACCGCGGTAATTTGAGGTTTCTGTCAGTTTCGCCTTAACATACGCTTCCGTATCGACAATTTCCAATTCTCCCTTTTGTCCGGCGTGTGTGATGTTTATGGAAAACTCGTTCAACGCTGATCGGCTGAACTTTTTTGTAAGCCTGAGCATATCTCCGAATGGTTCCATTATACCAAGATAGCCCTCTTGTCCGTCTCCGTAGACGTAGAGACGGACAATTTCACTGCGCATTTCGCAGTTTGCCTCAAAACACCAAAACAGTCCCGCGCGGTAAACTGTAATATCGCCGACCGTTTCCGTCAAGAATAATGGGATAGCTCCCCTCAATTTCAATTTCCAAGATCTCCCCCAAATATGTGATACCAACTCTTTGTTTGATTATATTAGGGTGGTGGCGGCTTATGATAACAAATTGACTTTAAAATTGTTCTTGAAGGTGATAAAATCATAAAATAGCAAGAAAATCACCTTGAAACATGGAGATTACATTATGAACACATATGAGCTTATTATAAAAAAACGAAATGGCGGGGAGCTTTCTGAAGAAGAATACGCATATTTGATAATGAACTATGTCATCGGTGTGATTCCGGATTATCAGATGTCAGCCTTTTTAATGGCTGTGTATTTTTGCGGTATGACCGAAAAGGAAACGCTCTATCTGACAAACGAGATGATAAAAAGCGGCGACACGCTTGACCTAAGCGCGATTAGTGGCATTAAGGCGGATAAACATTCGACGGGTGGCGTAGGGGACAAGACCTCGCTTGCGCTGTGCCCGATGCTTGCGTCCTTAGGGATAAAAGTGGCGAAAATGTCTGGACGCGGACTTGGACATACGGGCGGTACGATAGACAAGTTGGAGAGCTTTCCTGGGCTGACTACAACTATTGACGGCGAGAGATTTATTAAACAGGCAAACGAAGTCGGCCTAGTAATTGCGGGGCAGACGGCGCATCTCGTTCCTGCTGACAAAAAGTTGTACTCCCTACGGGACGTCACGGGAACGGTTGACATTTTGCCGCTCATCGTCAGCAGCATAATGAGCAAAAAACTTGCATCGGGTGCGGACATAATCGTTCTGGATGTCAAAACAGGCAGTGGAGCTTTCATGAAACGTGAGGAGGATTCCTTTGAGCTTGCGCGGCAAATGGTCGCGCTGGGTAAAAACGCAGGAAAGAAGACTGTTGCTATTGTATCGGATATGGATGAGCCCTTGGGTTATGCTGTCGGAAACGCGCTGGAGGTCAAGGAAGCAATTGCCGTATTGAAGGGTGAAAGTGCGGGCAATCTGCGCGAGCTTTGCCTTGTGCTCGGCGCATGTGTCTTAATAGAAGCAAACATGGCGGACAGTGAGGAAAAAGCTCGGAAAATGCTTGAAAAGTGCATAGATGACGGTTCTGCACTGAAAAAGCTTGCGGAATTTGTCAAGGCGCAGGGCGGTGATGAGAATGCGGTCTATGACACGTCGCTGCTTCCTTCCGCACCGTACACTCTTGACGTGCCCTCACCGCAAAAAGGCTATATCAAGTCGCTACAAACTGAAAGTGTGGGGAGAGCCTGCATTGCTCTGGGCGGAGGACGCGAAACAAAGGACAGCAAAATCGATTTATCGGTGGGAGTTGTATTGAATAGAAAAGTTAGAGATTATGTAAACCTAAATGAAATCATACTTACAATACATGCGCATGATTTAATAAGCGCAAAGGAAGCAGAATCAATATTATTGGGCAGCTTCGAGTTTAGTGAAGCTCCTGTGGAAAGAACGAAGTTTATCAAGGGCATAGTGAGATAGAATAATTATGTAAACCACATGTTACAGCTTATCGCATTTGCGTTATCGAAAATAACAAAGCCTTCCGAAAGGCAGCGGCGAGGACATTTGAACATTATAACTATAACAAGCACTTTAGAGTGGTAATAAATTAGCGAATTAAAGCATTGACGCTGCTTTTAGCATGATGTATACTGTCGGCATAGGTAAATCAGCAGTAATCCGAAAGGGGACCGACTTTAAGTGAACATCTCAGACTCAACTCTCAAGCGCGAGGAACGTGCGATTTATGACTTGCGCAAGCTGTACGAACAGTACGGATACAAAAAATACAAGATGAGCAAATTCGAGGAATACGATCTCTATCTTGAAAACAAGAGTTTCCTTCCGAGCCAGCAGGTAATCACCTTTACGGATTTGAGCGGAAAACTGATGGCTCTCAAGCCGGATGTCACTCTTTCAATCGCGAAGAATGCGCCGTCAAGTCCGAAAGAGCCGGAAAAGCTCTACTATAATGAAAATGTTTATCGTACGCCGCACGGATCTAATGAATACAAGGAAATCATGCAGGTGGGATTAGAATGTATAGGAGATATCGACCTTTATACTCAGTGCGAGGTGGTACTTCTAGCCTGCAAGAGCCTTCAAACTCTAAGCGAGGACAGTCTCATGGTTGTTTCGCATATGGGCTTTGTTTCAGGACTTCTGGAGAGCTGCGGGCTTAGTCGCTCCGTGGAAGAAAAGGTCTTAAAATGCATCGGGCACAAAAATGCCCATGAGGTGCTTCGTCTTTGCGAGGCGACCGGAGTTTCGGTGGAAATGCGGGACACTCTCGTCGCGTTGACTTCCCTTTACGGCAATTTTGGGGAAACGCTCGGCAGGGCGGAAGAGCTTGTCAAAAATGAGAAAATGAGCGATTCACTCAAAGCGCTTCGCGAACTTGCGGGGGTACTTGCCTCAGAGCCGGAAAGCGAATGCATGAAGTTGGATTTTTCGGTCATTAACGACCTGTCATACTATAACGGTCTTATTTTTCAGGGGTTTATAGGCGGAGTGCCTAGCGCAATTCTTGCTGGCGGGCGATATGACAACCTTATGGAGAAACTGGACAAAAAGACTCAGGCCATCGGCTTTGCGGTTTATGCGGACCAGCTTGAGCGCTGCGATACTGAACTTGACCGCTTTGATGTTGACGTGCTGCTGACCTATGAGACTGACGTAGACACGGCAAAGCTCACAGCCGCCGTGAAAATGCTGACAGCAAACGGCAGGCGGGTTCGCGTTCAAAAGACTATCTCCGAAAAGCTGAGATATAAACAGCTTCTTAGGTTAAGCGATGGGGGGCTTGAGATTCTTGAAACAAATGATTAGAGTTGCCCTCCCAAAAGGACGTTTAGGTGAGAGCGTTTACAAACTTTTCGACGAAATCGGCTATGGTTGCCCCGAGATATTGGAAAACAGCCGTAAGCTCATTTTTGAAAATGAGGAAAAAGGCGTTTGCTATTTCTGGGTAAAGCCCTCCGACGTTGCAATTTATGTTGAACACGGCGCGGCGGATGTCGGCATTGCAGGGCTTGATATACTGCTTGAGCAAGAGCCTGACGTTTTTGAGCTTCTGGATTTAGGATTGGGAAAGTGCAGGATGGTTGTAGCGGGGAAAAAGGGCGCCCTTTCGGGAACCGGAAAAACGCTTCGAGTTGCTACCAAGTTTCCCAATATCGCCAAGAACTACTACACAGAGCAAAGCAGGGAAATTGAGATTATCAAGCTCAACGGTTCAATTGAGCTTGCACCCATCGTGCACTTGTCCGATGTGATAGTCGATATAGTTGAAACGGGCAAGACCCTCAAAGAAAACGAGCTTGAGGTTTTGGAGGAAATCACCGGAATCAGCGCGAGAATGATTGTAAACAAAGCCTCTTTCAGATTTAAGACGCAGCAGATAGAAGAAATGTGTGACAGAATGCGCATACGCATTATAGGTGATAAAAATGGATATTATCAATGATTAAGATATATAACACGAAAAATATGTCGCTAGAGGAGATTATTCCGCGGAACAGAACAGGAGCGGATGTTTCAGAGGCAGTTTCGGAGATTATCGAAAATGTACGGAAAAACGGCGACACCGCTCTAGTGGAATACGGTCTAAGGTTTGATGGAGTAAGTCCGTCTCAGCTTGAAGTTTCGGAAAATGAACGCAGGCAGGCGATTGCCAAAGTCGAGCCGGAGTTCATCGAAATCCTAAAGGAAGCGGCGGAGAACATTCGAAATTACCACAGCCGACAGGTGAAAAGCGGCTACGTTATCGAAGAAAAAGACGGGATAGTTTTGGGTCAGAAGGTAACGCCGATAGCTTCCGTGGGACTTTATATTCCCGGAGGTACGGCAAGCTATCCATCCTCAGTGCTGATGAATTGCATTCCAGCAAAAATAGTAGGAGTGCGAAGCATAATAATGACTACGCCGACTAATAAAAACGGGAGCATTAACCCCAATATAATTGCCGCCGCAGACATTGCGGGAGTGGATAGAATTTTCAAGTGCGGCGGAGCGCAGGCAATTGCGGCACTTGCATTTGGTACTGAGAGTGTTCCGAAGGTAGACAAGATTGTCGGCCCGGGAAATGCCTATGTTGCGGAGGCGAAGCGTCAGGTTTTCGGGATTGTCGGGATCGATATGATTGCCGGACCGAGCGAAGTGCTTGCTATTGCTGACGCAAAAAGCGATGCCGCTGTGCTGGCGGCTGATTTGCTTTCTCAGGCGGAGCACGACAAACTTGCTACGGCGGTTTTGATTACCGATTCCGCAGAGCTTGCACAAAAAGTGGCTGAGGAAATTGAAAATCAACTGAAGAAGCTCCCTCGAGAAGAGATTGCAAGGGCCTCGATAGAAAATAACGGAAAGATAATAATCACAGGCAGCATTGAAGAAGCAATCGAGATTTCTAACGAAATCGCACCCGAACATCTCGAATTATTCGTAGATGAGCCATTTAATTATCTTGATAAGATAATTAATGCGGGTTCTATATTTCTTGGGCGCAACTGCCCCGAGCCGCTTGGCGACTATTTTGCAGGAACGAACCACACTTTACCGACCGGCGGAACGGCGAAGTTTTCCAGCGCTCTCTCAGTTGATGATTTCGTAAAGAAATCATCATACTTGTGCTATTCAAAAGACGCACTCAATGCAGTGGGCGAAAAAATCGCCTATTTTGCCGAAAAAGAGGGGCTGCACGCGCATGCGGTTAGCGCAACCATAAGATCAAAAAGATAAGGGAAGGTGACAGGGATGAGCAGGTTTTTGAGCGAAAGATTTGAAAAGCTTAAGGCCTATGTTCCCGGCGAACAGCCGAGGAATATGAGCTACATTAAGCTCAATACAAATGAGTCGCCCTATCCTCCCGCGCCGCAGGTCGTTGAAGCACTGACAGCCAAAGAACTAAATGATTTAAGACTTTACAGCGACCCCGAATGCAGACTGTTGCGTATGGCTCTCGCAGACTACTATGCTGTCTCTGCCGAGAACATAATGGTAGGCAACGGCTCCGATGAAATATTGTCATTTGCATTCATGGCGTATTGTGACAAGAAAGAAGGAGTATCCTATCCGGACATTTCATATGGGTTTTATCCGGTCTATTCTGATCTCTATGGAATATCCAAATGTGAGATACCTTTGCGTGATGATTTTACTATTTGTACAGAGGATTACTATAATGCGGGCACAACGATAGTAATTGCAAACCCCAATGCACCGACAGGAATATGTCTTTCAATTGCGGACATCGAAAGCATAGTGAAAACCAATCCAAATAATGTAGTACTGATTGACGAGGCGTACATAGACTTCGGCGGAGAAAGCTGTATTCCACTCACAGAAAAATATGACAATCTGCTTGTCGTTCAGACATACTCGAAGTCACGAAGCCTCGCTGGCGCACGTTTGGGTTATGCGATAGGAAACGCCGAGCTAATAGCCGATCTTGATAAACTACGCTGCTCCACCAACCCATATAACATAAACCGCTTAACTTTGCTTGCAGGACGAGCGGCATTGACTGGACAGGCATATTCCGATATCAATAATTTTGAAATTATCCGAACAAGAGAATATACTACTGAAAAGCTGAAAGAACTGGGCTTTAAGCTTACAGATTCCAAGGCGAATTTCATATTCGCAAGACACCAAAAACTAGAGGGAAAAGATTTGTATCAGGGTTTACGAGAGCGAGGGATATTGGTTCGGCACTTCGACAAGCCGAGAATAACGGACTTTGTACGTATAACGGTAGGGACTAAGGAACAAATGGATACACTTCTCAATACATTAAAGGTGGTGCTGACAGATGCGTAAATCTGAGCTGAAAAGAAAGACCTTGGAAACGGATATCGCGCTTTCTTTATGCCTTGACGGCGGCGAAAGTTCAATCGGCACAGGCTGCGGATTTCTAGACCATATGATGATATTGTTTGCCAAGCACGGACACTTTGGGCTAAACATTTCCTGCGTGGGAGATACAAATATCGACTACCATCACACAACTGAGGATATCGGAATGTGTCTTGGAACAGCGTTTGCAAACGCTTTGGGAGACAAGGCGGGAATTATCCGATACGGAGATATCATTCTCCCGATGGACGAGGCGCTAATTCTCTGCGCGGTAGATATTTCTGGACGTGGATACCTCAACTACGAGGTCTATCCTCCCACGGAAAAGGTGGGAGATTTTGATACAGAGCTTGTTAAGGAGTTCCTTTTTGCCTTCGTGCGTACAGCAGGGATAACGCTTCACCTTCAGGAGCTTGCCGGAGAGAATTCGCACCACATTCTTGAGGCTGTATTTAAGGCTCTGGGCAGAACTTTAAAACGGGCTTGTTCTATTGACACCAAGCTCAAAGGCGAAGTTCCATCGACAAAAGGGGTTTTATAATGACGGTCATAGTTGATTACGGAGTAGGTAATCTTTTTTCCCTAAAAAGTTCACTCCAGTATATCGGAGTAGAATCTGTAGTAAGCGATGTGCTTGAAACAATAAAAGAGGCGGACAGAATAATTCTGCCGGGGGTTGGCGCTTTTGCTGACGCAAGAGCGAAGCTTGCAATTAATGGGCTTGATCAAGTTCTAATAGGTGAAGCCAATAGCGGCAAACCTCTCATGGGAATCTGTCTTGGCATGCAAATGCTTTTTGACAGAAGTTACGAATACGGTGTGACTGAAGGATTGGGACTGATAAGCGGAGAGGTTAGATCAATCGCTCAGATTATCCCAAAGGGACATAAAATTCCGCATATAGGCTGGAACGCTCTCCGATTCAGCGATAAGGGCAGCAAATCGGAAGTGTTTAAGTATATCACCGAAGGTGACCATGTGTATTTTGTTCACTCCTTCGCAGGAATGGATTGCGAGGAAAGCGTTATCGCAACCGCAGAATACGGAGCTGAGCTAACGGCCGCAGTTGCGCGAGACAACGTTTTTGGAATGCAGTTTCACCCCGAAAAAAGCGGTGAAGTTGGATTAAAAATACTGAGAGCTTTTTGTGAGCTAAAATAGTAACTATTCCAATTTGGAGGCAACTATGGATTTATTCCCTGCAATTGACCTGTGTGGCGGCAAAGCTGTTCGCCTACTGCGCGGAGATTATGATAAAATGACCGTGTACAGTGACAAACCTATTGATGTTGCCAGCGAATTTAAAAGGGCGGGCGCTGACTTTCTGCATCTTGTTGACCTTGATGGGGCTAAGGCTGGCAGAACCAAAAACTTTGAGGTAATTTTAAAAATCGTAGCTGAAAGCGGTCTGAAAGTTGAGGTGGGCGGCGGTATCCGCAGCATTTCAACTGCGGAGCAATACCTCAATCAGGGCGTTATGCGCGTTATTATCGGCACTTCTGCAGTTACCGATCCGAAGTTCCTGCTTGAAGTTGTAAAAAGGTTTGGAGATAAAGTCGCGGTGGCGGTTGACATTAAGGACGGAATGGTGGCAACGCACGGATGGACTCAGACAAGTTCCAAGAGCTGCTTTGGCTTTTGTCAGAAGCTCCAGAGCATAGGTGTAAAAACCATCATATGTACCGATATTTCAAAGGACGGCGCAATGCAGGGCGTTAACGTGGAACTTTACGAAAGGCTGACAGAGAGCTTTACACTGGATATAATCGCTTCCGGCGGTGTGACAACGATAAATGACCTTGTTAGACTTTCGGGAACTGGCGTACGCGGAGCGATTTTGGGAAAATCACTATATACTGGCAGTATTAACCTTGCAGAAGCGGTTGCGGCGATGAAAAAGGCGGTGCGCACATGATCACAAAGAGAATCATCCCATGTTTGGATGTTCGGGATGGGCGCGTCGTTAAAGGCGTAAACTTTGAAGGCTTGAATGATGTCTCCTCGCCTGTCGAACTGGGCAGGTACTACAGCGAAAACGGTGCTGACGAGCTTGTTTTTTACGACATAACGGCGTCCAGCGAAGGCAGGAGCCTTTTTTCGGATATTTTACGGCAGGTTGCGGAGCAGATTTTCATTCCGCTGACTGTCGGCGGCGCTATAAATACCATAGATGACTTTGATAGGGTCTTGAAGTGCGGAGCGGACAAGGTAAGTGTCAATTCGGGTGCTATACGCGACCCATACCTCATATATCAAGCTGCGAAAAAATACGGCGACCAGTGCGTTGTGCTTTCGGCAGATGTTAAAAGAGTTGACGGGCGCTTTACAGTATTTGCAAAGGGCGGGCGCGAGAATACGGGGCTTGACGCAATCGAGTGGATAAAAAGCGGCGTTTACCATGGGGCGGGTGAAATAGTTTTGAACAGTATAGATACAGACGGCGTAAAGGGCGGGTTCGACCTTGAGATGCTTCAGGCTGTATGTGATGCAGTTTCTGTTCCGGTTATCGCTTCAGGAGGAGCCGGAAGCGTGCAAGACTTTATCACGCTTTTCAAGGCGCTTCCAAAGGTGGACGCGGGGCTCGCGGCCTCGATTTTCCACTTTGGAGAGGTGAAAATACCCGATCTAAAAGCGGAGCTTCGCGCAAACGGAATACCCGTTAGACTTATAGTATAGGAGAACTAATATGTTTAGCATTGACGAACTTAAATTTGACGAAAAGGGACTTATCCCTACCGTCGTTACCGATTACCTAAGCAAAAAGGTGCTGACTGTCGCCTACATGAACAGGGAAAGCCTCGAGATTTCGATGCGGGAGGGCAGGACCTGCTTTTGGTCGCGCTCACGAAAGGAACTGTGGCGCAAGGGGGAAACAAGCGGAAACACTCAAGAAATAGTTGACATCACTGCCGACTGTGACCGTGACGCGCTTGTAGTACAGGTTAGAAAAGCAGGGCCTGCCTGCCATCTGGGGAGCGACAGTTGCTTTGTGGACAAGCTCTTTGAGAGCGACACTCTACACGACTTTTCGCTGGAGAGCCTGTATGAACTGATACAAGGCCGCAAGACCGAGAGCAAAGAGGGCAGCTACACTACTTATCTTTTTGAAAAGGGCATGGACAAAATTCTTAAAAAGGTTGGAGAAGAGAGTACCGAGGTCATTATTGCCGCAAAGAACGGCGACAAGACCGAAACGGTCTATGAGGTTTCCGATTTGCTCTATCATGTTATGGTGTTGATGGTTGAGATGGGCATTTCCAACGAGGATATTATGAAGGAGCTTGCCTCAAGGCATATAATCGACAAAAAGGTGAAGCAGGAAAAGATGGTTTAAGATAATGAAAAGTCGCGGCAATTGACATTTTACCCCCAGAGTAGACAGTAGAAAAAGAAAACTGTTAACACTGGGGGTAAAATTATGCCACATAAGGGGAAATTATCGGCAGAAGAGAAGATACGAATAGTAGAGGGATATCTGAACGGAAAGATAGGATATACAGAAGCACAAGAGATAGCTGGGATCAATAGCACTACACTACGTGGCTGGATAAGTCGTTATAAGACAGAAGGGCCGGAAAGATTTCGACCAGCAGATAGGAACAGAATATATCCAGCGGAACTCAAGGCTCAGGCAGTAAGAGATTATCTTGACAGGTACGGATCGCTGAAAGAAATATGCGAAAAGCACAAGATACGATCAGAAACGCAGCTCCGGAATTGGATAAAGGTATATAATCGTCATGGTGAATTCAAGACCTTTACAGGAGGAAGCCGTATGACGAAAGGGCGACAGACAACAAAGGAAGAAAGATTGGCTATTGTCGAAGATTGCATTGCCAATGGGTTCAATTACGGTGAGATTGCACTGAAATATGAAGTGTCCTACCAACAGGTGTATACCTGAGTAAAGAAATTAAAGGAACAAGGCGAGACCGGACTGGATGATCGGCGTGGCCGAGGCCTTTTGGATAGGGAACCGAAAACTGAGGAAGAACGGCAGCGCTAGGAGATTGAGACACTGAAGAAAGCAAACTATCGACTGCAAATGGAGAACGACTTCTTAAAAAGATTGAAGGAAGTGGAAGGGAGGAATCGCTGAGCCTCACAAGGCATCTACGCATGTATACCGCAATGAAAGAGATGACCGCTGAGAAAGGTTATCCAATCATAGCTTTATGCGACATTGCTCATGTTGCGAAATCGGCCTATTACAAGTGGCTTGGACATCTAAAGAGAAAACACGAGTTTGAAAATGAAGCCATAGCAGCAAAGATAGAAGACATACATATGGGGCACCCTGAAAAGGGACACCGCCAGGTACGGGACGACCTATCAAGAGATCACGAAATTGATGTGAGCGACAAGCGCATCCTTCACCTTATGCGAATTCTCGGCATCCAGTCTACAATTAAATTCAAAAGCCAAGGATGCACGAAATCGGCGTCGTCTCCAGAGCACGTTGCCGAAAATATCCTTGACAGGAATTTTTATGCTGGCCTACCCAACGAGAAGTGGCTGACGGATGTCACTGAATTCAAATATGTGCTGAATAACGAGACACGCAAATTATACCTGAGCGCCATTCTGGACCTGTGCGATCGGCGCATCGTGTCCTTCGTCATACGTGACCACAATGATAACAAAATCGTGTTTGACACCTTTGATTCAGCCGTTTCTGCCAATCCGGAAGCTCATCCACTGTTCCATTCTGACAGAGGGTTCCACAGTATACCAACCGAGTATTCCATCGGAAGCTTACGGACGCTGGGATGACGCAGAGTATGTCGAGAGTAGGCCGCTGCATCGACAACGGACCTATGGAAGGCTTTTGGGGCATCATTAAGCGTGAAACTTACTACGGCAAGAAGTTTACCAGCCGCGAGTCCCTTGTGCAGACCATTACCGACTACATCGATTATTACAACAACCACAGATACCAACGCAGGCTGTTCTCCTTGGCGCCTATGGAGGTATTCAATCGGCTTATGGCTGCTTAAAGAAAACCGCCATTCCCAGCCTGGAAATGGCGATCTTTGTATAGTCGTTTTTTATATTATTTCTTTATCCACTTGACAGATAGCACTTCATTAGGTGCCACCTTTTTTATATCATATTTATTTTTGATATAATTGCGTATTGGAACTATAGCAGAAATATGTCCAGCCCAAATATTTGTCATAAACCGCTGTATGCGTTCCTCCGCCTTGTTTGAAATTCGCCTGAAAAACGACGGAGGGTTCAAGAAGTCTTTGTCCGTTTAGGAGACGCAACGCAGCGAAAACGCAACGGTAATTCGGGACTAGACTATTGAAATAACGGCTGTTCGCGCCGTAATATTGCCCCGGCTGTTCGAGAACTTCCTTAATCGTATTCGGAAATTCCGGGCTAGCCACCCTGTTCAAAACAACTTCGCCGACGCACATTTTCCATTCGTCGCTCAGCCACTCGGTACCTGCCTCAGCATAGATAATCTTCGAAATTAACATCAGATCCTCATACTTGATGCTTGGAACGTCAACTCCCAAGGCAGCAATCTTTTCGTCGCGGGACTGCTGTGCGGCAAGTCCTGCTTCATTAGCTCCGGTCATGACAGACGTGATCATCACGTTGGAGTAATCAACATTTGCGTCATACGCAGCCTCTGCATAGCCGCTTAGAATAAAGGTCAGAACAATTGCAGGCAATATGGTTATCAATTTTTTCATAGATAAACCTCCTTATATAAGTTGCTATCCGTTTTGGTGTGTGGGGTTCTATCCGATTCGTTAATTATCCGATATGCGCAATTATAGCTTCAAAACTGCTGAGAATAATGTCGGTTTACGCAGTTAAATACGCAAATTTCCAACATACTCGGTAAACAAATCTCATCCCACTTTTGGTCTGGATAGCCGTAATTTTAGTTTATTGTTCCCCACTTTCGGTAATATTTTCATTCGTTGTTCCTTGGCATGTCGCTCATCTTAACAAAGTATTCCTCAAATATCAATATATGTTAATTATTTAACGTAATATTTGGTAGTATTATTAGATATTTTTGTTACTATTTTGTTGTCTTTTGTAATATTTGTTCCCAATTTGCATGAGCGCTTGCAAATTTTTCGTTTTACAAGAATACCAAAAATACCTCAAAATTATTGGCGTTTACATAAAAACCGCCCCGAAACTCGCTGCTCTCAAAGAAGCAAACGCCAAAGTTTCGGTGCGGTCAATAATTGATATTCAGTTGTAAAAATCGCGGTTATTGCTTTCTAAAAACAAACTCACATGCGAAGTGCAGAACGTTATCGCAGAAACCCTGAATTATATAGCCATGTTCGGTGACTCCGCCTCTAATCTCGAGTGTTTCATCAAGCCTTGTTTCTTTATTAAAGTTAATCAAGAAATCCTCCACCTCGCAACTCTGGTACTCCGGCGGCAAAAAGTCCGTTGCAACCCTGCTGTAAGCCGCGTTATTTACGTGGTAATTTAAGTCTAAATCTGTGTAATACACGGATCTATACCCGAGTAGGGTCAAAGGCACTTCGGGTACGATTTTTTTACAATCGGGACTGTCAGCCTTAAGCTCGGAAAACTCTGAATATCCAGTTCTTAACGCGCTTGGTTCAATCACCTTATGCTCAGCAGGGTCAATCAACGCCCATGTTCCGGAAGCTGAGGCAATCAGCTCTCCTTTGGGCGATCTAACATCACAGTCACGCAGGAAGAATCTGCCCTCCGTTTTTCGGAACCATGTCGTGAAAATTAAAGTCTCATTGCATTTCGGCGTTCTGAGAAACCGAAAGCTCATTCTTGTTATCAAAAACACTCTTCCGCTATTAACTAAAAACTCGTGAGTGTGTCCGTTTGCCTGTGATTCATCTCCGGCTATCTCCGAAAATATGCCCTGTATATAATGCAGGAACACCTTTTTTTCGGTGTTGCAGTCCAAATAATTTACTGTTAGCTCTCTTTTGTAAAATGTTCCGTCAAACCATCTGTCCGCCATGATATTCCTCCGAATGTTTCTGTCTTAATACTGTATTGCTTTTCAGCAGACAAACTCGCAGCCAAAACGTAGTTTACTGTTTGACATACCCTGTAGTGTATATCCATTAACAGTTTCAGAGCCACATATTTCCAGCATCTCGTTCTGCTTCGTTTCAATGAAAAAGTTTATCGAAAAGCCCATGATTTTCTTTTTCCTTATCTCTTCGGGTAAATAATCCACCGCGATTTTCCCATATACAGCGTTGTTGACGTGACAGTTACCGTCCAAATCCGAATAACAAACTGGTCGGCGTCCCAACACAGGCAAATCGCCTGTCTTCTTAAGCTTTTCGCAATCCGGACAATCCGATTTTCGCGGGTCTAATTGCCGTCTGCCTTCTGCTAAGCTGCTTGGGCGCAATATCTCTCTTGATATTATGTCAACCAAGAACCATTGACTTGAGGCCGAGATAAGCAGCTCACCGCTCTCGGACTTGATTTCAAAATCTCGGTAAAAATATGGCCCTTTGTCAAACCTTTCCCACGTGCAGGCAACGACTTTCTCCGTATGGACGGGCATTCTAACAAACTTGAATCTCATGCGTGAAAGGAGCAAAGCTTGTCCGTGTTTAAGAAGATACTCGTAACCCAGTCCGCGTCGCTCGTAGTCCTCGCCAGCAAGCTCGGAAAGCAACTTCATAACGGCATAAAGGCTCGCGTTTTTGGATTTGTCGCAATCCCCGAACCTGAATATGATCTTTCTGTTGAAATACGCGCCATCATACCACTCTTCAGACATTTTACGAATCACCTCACTATAAAGTTTCCCATGTGCAGACATTAATTATAGCCTTAATCGCCCTAAAGCTCAAGCAAATTGATGTACGGCGCATAAATATTTTGTAGTAATTTAGCATTTTTTCTTTGTAATTTAAAGCGTAGGGTGTATAATGCAAAAAGTTTCAATTACATTGGAGGAACTTGACATGCTTACTGACATTATTAAGACTCTAAAGAACGATCGCAGAAAAATTGTTTTCACAGAAGGTGAAGACCCTCGTATCCTTGAAGCCGCCACCCGTCTTGTTGCCGACGGCATTATGGACGTTCTTCTTTGCGGCAATCCCGAAAAAGTTAAGGCCGCTGCCGCTGTGGGTGGATTCAAACTCGACGGCATAGAGATTGCCGACCCCAGCAACTATCCCGAGATGGACGCTATGGTCGATGCCATGGTCGAGCTCCGCAAGGGTAAGATGCCGGCGGAAGAGTGCCGCGCAGCTCTTACTAAGAGCAACTACTTCGGCACTATGCTCGTAAAAATGGGCAAGGCCGACGGTCTTCTCGGCGGCGCAACATATTCCACCGCTGACACAGTTCGTCCCGCCCTCCAAATAGTCAAGACAAAGCCCGGCGCGCATCTTGTAAGCTCCTGCTTCATTCTCGTTCGCGGAGATGAGAGAATTGCCATGGGCGACTGCGCAATTAACATTGACTATCCCGACACCGTTGACAAGGAAGGCAATGTTACCCTCAAAGGCAGTGAAAAGCTTGCCGAGGTTGCTATTGAAACCGCTAGGACCGCAAAGTTCTTCGGCATTGACCCCAAGGTTGCTGTTCTCAGCTTCTCAACCAAGGGTTCGGGCAAGGGCGGCACAGTTGATCTCTCCCGCGAAGCAACAATAAAGGCACAAGAACTGGCTCCTGATCTCGCCATTGACGGAGAGCTTCAGTTTGACGCCGCTGTCTCCCCTGCTGTCGCTGCAACAAAGTGCAAGGGTTCTCCCGTTGCAGGTCAGGCAAACACCTTCATCTTCCCCAGCATTGAGGCGGGCAACATCGGCTACAAAATTGCTCAGCGTTTGGGTGGCTTTGAAGCCTACGGTCCTATCCTTCAGGGACTTAACGCTCCCATTAACGATCTTTCTCGCGGCTGCAACGCTGACGAAGTCTATGCAATGGCCATTATCACGCTCGGCACGAAGTAGTCTGAAAAGCGCTTTTTGATTGCTGCGCAAATGTCAGATTTCCTTGACATTTCAAATATTTTATGTATAATAGGATAGCTTGTCATATGACAAGCTATCCTTGCCCCTATTTTGGGGGCCATAGTCCAGAAGGAGGTGCTAAAATGGCAAAGACTAATGAAAAATACGAACTGATGTACATCATCAACTCCACCCTCGGCGAAGAAGAGATTGCAACAGTCGTAGAAAAATTCAAGGCACTTGTCGAGCAGCACGGTACTGTCGATGAGATGGAGCTTATGGGTAAGCGCAGGCTTGCTTATGAAATCAACGATCTTCTCGATGGTTACTATGTTCTCGTCAAGTTTTCCTCAACTCCCGATTTTCCCGCGGAGCTTGACCGTATCCTTGGTATCACTGACAGCGTAATCCGCAGCCTCATCACCGTTCGTTGCGAATAAGGAGGGCAGATTTATGCTGAACCACATTACACTTATGGGTCGTTTGACCCGTGATCCCGAACTGCGCTACACTCCGTCCGGAACAGCTGTTGCTTCTTTCTCCCTTGCCGTGGACCGCGATTTTGCGTCCAAGGATGGCGGAGAAAGACAGACCGACTTCATCGACATCGTCGCATGGCGTCAAACAGGTGAGTTCGTGTCCAAGTATTTTACTAAGGGCAGCATGGCTGTAGTCAGCGGTCGTTTACAAATTCGTGAATGGCAGGACAAAGAAGGCAATAAACGTCGTACCGCAGAAGTTGTAGCCGACAATGTATATTTCGGCGAAGGCAAGCATCGTGAAGGTTCGGACACGAGCCCTCACAGCGGCGCCGCTCCCCGTTCTTCCGGCAATTCCCAAGAAGGCGACTTCAAGGGCAGCGCATTTTCCGAGCTTGATAACGGCGACGGCGATTTGCCGTTTTAAACGTCAACATTTACAACACCAAAGATAGGAGGAAAAAGCCTTGGCATTTGATAATAGTAATAGTAGAGACAGAATGAATAAAAATCACAAGCGTAAAAAGGTTTGCCAGTTTTGCGCTGATAGAAGTGAGCATATAGACTACAAGGATACGGCGAAACTTCGCCGCTTTCTCTCCGAGCGCGGCAAGATTTTGCCCCGCCGCACAACCGGAACCTGCGCTGCACATCAGCGTGAGCTTACGGAGTCAATCAAGAGAGCTCGTCAGATTGCTCTTCTTCCCTATGTAATGGATTAACAATCTATAAAATAAAACGGACAGTCTTCATTTTGAAGACTGTCCGTTTTATTTTATATGTATAAGCTCAATTTCTATTCCCAGTCTTTCCAAATCTCAGGGCAAAAACCGACTGTCGCTTTCTTGCCGTTTCGGACTATCGGTGTCTTGATAAGAGATGGGTTTTCAAATAGCTTTTGAATTTTGTCGGCGTCATAAGACAGATAGCGCAGGATTTCCGCGTCCCTTGCCTTAGCATCTATCAGTGCTTCAAGCCCGACACAGCTTATCACGCTTTCAAGCTCGCGCGGGCTCATGCCGAAACGCGGTAAATCGATACTCTGAAATTTCACATTGCGTTCCTTAAAGTAACGTTCGGCCTTCTTTGTGTCGAAGCATTTTGATTTTCCGAATATCTGGATGTTCAAAGTAATCTCTCCAATACGTCAAAAAGATTGTTATAGAAAATATCGCGGACGAGGTCTTCGGGATAGTTTCGCTTCAGCATTGCTTCGTAAATCTCGCCATAGCTCTCAATTCCCGTAATGCCCTTTGGCGGAGTTTCAATTCCATCAAGGTCACCGCCGAGGCATATCGCCTTTTCGCCGCCCAGTTCAAGAAAATGCTCCGCATGTCGGATAACATCGTCAATGACAGCCTTACCACTTTCATTAAGGAAATCCTGACAGAGGTTAAGACCTGCAACACCGCAACGTTGCATAATTGCTTTAAACTGTCCATCAGTGAGGTTACGCGGATTATTACAAATCGCCCTAGAATTCGAGTGTCCCGCAATAATAGGTCTGCGCGATATTTCGGCTACATCCCAGAAAGTTCGCTCCGATGCGTGCGATAGGTCAACGGCAACGCCCAGTTCCTGCATCTTATATACATACTCCGCGCCGCGCTTAGTCAGGCCTGACTTTGTCGGACCGTTTGCCGCGCCGCACAGGATATTATCATAGTTCCAGCAAAGATTAATAAGCCTTACGCCCTTTTCATAGGCGCGCTCCAACTTTGCAATTCCACATCCAATCAGCTCCGCGCCCTCGATTGCAATCAGCGCCGCGATTTTGCCGCTTTCTGCGGCAGCTTTAACCCCAGCAGCGCTTTTGCATAGTGTAAGCAGGTCTGAATTTTTATCAAATTCGGACAAAAGCAGTGTCAGCAGTTCATCGCCTATCCGTGTCAGAGCCTCAAGCGGAGCGTCCTTTGAAAAGTCCATTTCGCTGAGTTTCCCCATGTTTGGTCTTGTAAAAATCGCAAAGACCTGCGCATATGGACAGTAGCACCCTCCGCGTTTTAAATCAATGTGCAGCTTGTTCTCACGAAGCCCGCAATTATTTAATTGTGCTTCCATAATTGTGTCACAATGAGCGTCAAATACGGGAATGTTAATAGTATCGCCTCCGTTTCGGTGCATATAGCTTATCGCAAACTGTCGGTTTACGCAAGATGCTAGTTTTGCCGTTTTATATTCCATCTTCCAAAAAGTTGTTGCAAACAATCATATGAAATATGCTAGAATGAATATATAGAAGTTAAGTCTAAATGAAAGGCGATTAATATGATTACTATTTTCAACCGCAAAGTAGTTCTTTGCACCTTCTCTATGAAGAGCCAGTCTTATGCTCGGAATATTCTTCGTCAAATAATATTGACTATATCGTGAATACCAATGGGAATACCATGCGTAATATAGGCTCCGGTGCAATCACTATTGACCAGTTCGGAGAAAATCCAAATCTATCATGTGAATATCAAATTTACGTAAAAAAGAAAGACTATGCTGAAGCAAAAGCCTAATTAAGATAAAAGCTCAAATTATAAAGCCCTGTGAGTAATCACAGGGCTTTATAATTATACTTCCATTATTACAGGCAATATCATGGGACTGCGCTTTGTCTGCTTATAGAGATAGCCGGACAAATTCGCCTTGACTTTTGCCTTTATCGTCGCCCAGTCGGTTATGCGCTGGTTCTCACAGGAGTCGAGCGTTTCGAGGGTGACTCTGCGCAGTTCCTCCAGAAGAGCATCGGACTCTTTGACATAGACAAATCCGCGGGTTACTATATCGGGACCTGAAACAAGGCTTGCGTCCTCGGAGGAAAGTGTCATAACAACGACCACCATTCCATCCTGCGCAAGATGTCTTCTGTCACGCAAAACTACGCTTCCAACGTCGCCGACGCCTGTTCCGTCCACAAGCACCTTGCCTGATGCGACATTTCCGCCGAGTTTGATTTCTTTTCTGGTTACTTCTACAATTCTGCCAATGTCGCTGATTGCGATGTCTTTCGGGTCGATGCCCATGCTTTTGGCAAGTTCTGCATGAGTGCGCAGATGGCGCTGTTCGCCATGAAGCGGCATGAAGAATCTCGGTTTTGTGAGCGCTATCATCATTTTCAGTTCTTCCCTGTAGGCGTGGCCGGAAACATGGAGTTCCTCCAGCCTGTCATAGATGACCTCCGCGCCTTTCATGAAAAGCTCGTTGATAACGCGGCTGATTGTCGTTTCGTTGCCGGGAATAGCTGAGGCCGAGATAATAACTTTATCGCCTGCATCAATCTCAACTTGACGGTGCCCTGAAAATGCCATACGGTAAAGGGCGGACATGTTCTCGCCTTGACTGCCCGTCGTAATGATTACAAGTTTGTTTTTGGGTATAGTATTAATCTGGTTAATATCAATGAGAGTATCTTTGGGCACGTCCATATAGCCCAACTCCATAGACACTTTCATGATGTTTTCCATGCTTCGCCCTGTAATCGCAACCTTTCGGTTGTTCTTAGCTGCGCAGTTAATTATCTGCTGGAGTCTGTGGACATTGGACGCAAAGGTTGTTACTATGATTCGTTTATCGCAGTCCTTTATCAGTCTTTCAAAGTGTGGGCCAACCTTGCTCTCCGATTCGGAATAACCCGGTTTTTCAACGTTTGTGGAGTCCGAACAGAGAAGCAACACGCCCTCTTTACCAAGCTCGCCAAATCTGGTAAGGTCAATCATACCGCCCTCAATCGGCGTAACGTCGATTTTGAAATCACCCGTATGGATAATCGTACCGATTGGCGTCTTTATCGCAAAAGATACGGAATCTGCTATACTGTGGTTAATGTGAATAAGCTCAATCCCGAAACAGCCGGCTCTGAAATGCTCTCCCGCCTCAAGTGTTATTATCTCGGTCTTCTCAAGCAGACCATGCTCCTCGAGTTTGATTTTGATAAGTCCCGCAGTGAGCCGCGTAGTGTAGAGCGGTACATTAATTTCTCGCATGAGAAAAGGAAGTCCGCCGATGTGGTCCTCATGTCCGTGGGTTAGAATAATAGCTCTAATCCTCGCCTTGTTCTGAATAAGGTAGCTGAAATCGGGGATGACGATGTCTACGCCGTACATGTCCTCATCGGGAAAGCCCAGTCCGCAGTCGACAACAATCATATCTTCGCCGTACTCGTAAACGGTGAGATTCTTGCCGATTTCGTTCAATCCCCCCAGTGGGATTACTTTTAATTTTGATGCCATAGTATGAAAAAATCTCCTTCTGATTTTATAGTTTAAAATGGAATAATATGTAGATTACAAGCCCAAAGAGCGCGCAAAAAGCACGAACGCTCATACTCATTATATCCGCCCTACTACGCGGATATAATGTACTCCGTCCCCAATTTTACCCTGATGAATTGTAACCATATAATAAGTACTTTCGTACAAATATCTAATTTAAAGCGCCCAATATTAGTCCCATAAAAGACAACTTGTGGGCTTTGTATAATTATTGTAGCACAATTTTGTCAAAATTACAAGTGATTTCGGGGTTTACATTTCGCGGCGACCCTCAAGGGCGCGCGTAAGTGTTGCATCGTCGGCATATTCCAAATTGGAGCCGACAGGTATTCCATAGGCAAGGCGGCTGACCTTGACATTAAAGGGTTTTATCAGCCGTGAAATATACATCGCGGTCGTGTCGCCCTCTGTATCGGGATTTGTCGCCATAATAACCTCGCGTACTTCGTCCATCGCAACACGTGAAATTAGCTCGGATATTTTGAGGTCGTCGGGACCAATATGATTCATCGGCGACATTACGCCGTGCAGAACATGGTACATGCCCTTATACTCGCGGCTGCGTTCAAAAGACAGCACATCCCTCGGCTCTGCCACGACACAGATAATGCCCCTGTCGCGTCGTTTGTCCACGCAAACGGAGCACAAGTCGCCATCCGTCAGATTCTGGCACACCGGGCAACAGTGAACGCTGTTTTTCGCTTCGATAATTGCGGAAGCAAAGCTCTCCGCCTCCGCATCCGGCAGGGAAAGAACATGGAAAGCCAAACGCTGGGCGCTTTTCTTGCCGACACCCGGCAGCGCTGCAAATTTATCTATGAGATTTTCCAGTGAGGGCGGGAAAAATGACATTTTTAGTGGCTCCTTGTGATTATAATCGAAAGGCATATATGAAATGTGTCGAAATGGGTTTCTATAGGTATTTTACGCGTTGCGAATGGAGTCTAACGCCGCTTTTCTGTCTTCCTTGCTAAAGATTGCGTTCCCTGCGACAAGGACATTTGCGCCCGCTTCTTTGACAAGCTTCGATGTTATGGAATCAATGCCGCCATCTACTTCAAGCTCGCATGCGGGGTTTATCCCGTTTATCATTCTGCGAATCTCCGAAATTTTCGGGAGCTGGTCATGCATAAAAGACTGCCCTCCGAAGCCCGGTTCAACTGTCATGACGAGAATCAAGTCGAGCATGGAAATATAGGGCAGCAAAGTCACCGCCGGTGTCTTTGGCTTGAGGCTCAGCCCGACTTTCTTGCCGCAGTCCTTGATAATTTTTATCGCTTCAAAAATGTCCTGAGGCTGATCTGCTTCGAGATGAAAAGTTACCAAGTCCGCTCCGGCATCGCAGAAAGCCTTGACATAGCGATGCGGTCTGTCTATCATCAGGTGCACATCGAGGAACATATTCGTCGCCTTTCGCAGTGACTTGACAACTGGAATCCCAATGCTTATGTTCGGAACGAAATTTCCATCCATAACATCGATATGCAAATATTCCGCTCCCGCGCTTTTTACGTCATTAACATCGGAAACAAGTGCCGTAAAGTCTGCAGAAAGGATAGAAGGCGAGATTTTTGTCATTTTCGATATCCCCCGTAAGCTGTCGGAGCGGTAACAGAAGTGCTCTCCCCGGCAAAAGATTTATAGTCGAGCCCCGCGGGGTCGGCTTTGATATACGGGGGCGGCAAGCGCCTGCTTACCGTCCCCGGCAGACTTGTTATTCTGCAAAAATATTATACATCATGGGACAAGCGCTTGCAACAAAAATACAAAATCTTGTATTAGTTTGAAAAAACGTGTGGGTGGTCTGTCTATATACATAAAATGTATTGTATTAGCCCCCCATTCGCTGTATAATATATAATCTGAAAGGTGGCGAAACCGTTGACTTTAGACAATTATTTAGACACACTCGAGGGTAAGAGCATAGCCGTAGTAGGTTACGGTGTCAGCAATGCCCCTCTTACAGATCTATTATTATCCCACGGTCTGGATGTTACCGTTTGCGACAAGCGCGAGGAAGGCAAATTTGAAGAAGCAAATGCTCTGAAAGAGCGCGGTGCAAAGCTCCAACTGGGTATGGACTATCTTGGAGACCTGCACGAAGATGTTATCTTCCGCACTCCCGGATTGCACCCATTTACGCCGCAGCTGCAGAACGCCGTTAAACGCGGCAGCGTCCTCACGTCCGAAATGGAAGCTTTTTTCGCCGTCTGCCCCTGCCACACTATCGCCGTCACCGGAAGCGATGGCAAAACCACCACTTCCACCCTTATTGCTACACTTCTCAAAGAGTCGGGACACACCGTGTTTCTGGGCGGCAATATCGGCGCGCCGCTTCTCAATAAAGTCCCACAGATGAAACCCGAGGACTTTGCAGTTCTGGAGCTAAGCTCCTTCCAACTTCACAGCATGAAGTGCAAGCCTAATGTCGCGGTTATTTCGAATATTTCTCCGAATCACCTTGACGTTCACCCAAACCTCGAGGATTATATTGACGCAAAGCGAAACATCTTTCTGGGTCAGGATAAAAATGACCGCTTGGTGCTCAAAGCAAACGACCCGTACACTCCCGATTTTGCCGCACAGGCAAAGGCGGATATTCGCTATTTCAGCCATGAGCACTCTGTTCAAAGCGGATGCTTTGCCGTTGATGAGCTTATCTATTCCGCGAGGAACTATGAAGTACAGGAGATTATGCCCTCCGCAGGAATCCTTATTCCGGGGCTTCACAATGTCGACAACTATATGACGGCTTACGCCGCAACGGAAGGCTACATCACCGACAGCGCCTTCCGCAAGGTTGCAAGGACCTTCCCCGGCGTTCCCCACCGCATCGAGCTTGTTCGTGAGCGAAACGGCGTAAAATACTATAACGACTCCATCGCTTCCAGCCCCACGCGCACAATCGCGGGTTTGCGCTGCTTTACCAAAGTTAATCCCATACTTATCGCCGGAGGGCACGACAAGAACATCCCCTTTGACGATCTGGGAACAGAAATTGTTGCACGTGTGAAAGAGCTTTATCTCACAGGCGAAACCGCCGAGAGAATTCGCGACGCTGTAGTTAGCACTCCGGGGTACAACCGCCTGACTCTCCCCATCTACATCATCGACGACTTCCGCGACGCAGTAATCTCTGCCGCCGACAGCGCGGTTGACGGCGACGTTGTGATACTCTCCCCTGCGTGCTCGTCCTTCGATAAATTCAAAAACTTTGTTGAACGCGGAAATACCTTCCGCAGTATAGTTCTCGGATTGGAGTAACAATAATGCTTCTTAAAGAAACGATTATCGACCTGTGCGGACTTTCCTCGCCCTCCGGCTTTGAGGAGCGAGCCTTTGCACGCATAAAGGAGATTTTATATCCTTATGTCGATGAAATAAAAACCGACGCGCTCGGAAACCTCATCGCCGTTAAAAAATGTGGCAAGCCCGGCGCAAAAAGACTTATGCTGAACGCCCACATGGACGAAATCGGCATGATAGTGACCGGAATTGATAAGGGCTTCCTGCGCTTTTCAAACATCGGCGGCATTGACCCACGTATGCTTCCTGCAAGAGAGATAAAGGTTTTAACGGACCCTCCGATTTTCGGCGTAATCGACACGATGCCCCCCCATGCTCTTTCCGATGATGAGATGGATAAGGCTATCGATCCGAAAAAACTTTTTATCGATGTCGGTCTGAGCGAAGAAGAAGCGAAAAAGCGTGTTCCACTCGGAACAGCTGCCGTTTTCGCAGGCGGTGTTGACGAGCTTTGTGAGAATATAATCTGCGGCAAAGCGCTGGATGACCGCGCCTGCGTCGCTATCATTTTAAAAATAATGGAAGACATCTCGGAAAAAAATCTGAATGTCGATGTTTTTTGTCTTATCAGCACTCAGGAGGAGGTCGGCTCCCGCGGCGCTATTTCGGGAACCTACGGAATCAATCCCGACTACGCAGTCGCCATTGACGTAACACACGCCGCAACACCCGACTCCAAGAAGGGTGAAACTCTTGATATGAGAAAAGGCGCCGCCATCGGCGTCGGTCCGAACATGAACCGAAACATTATGAATTCACTTATTGCTTTGGCCGAGGAAAAGAACATTCCCTATCAGCTTGAGATTATGAGCGGAAGCTCTGGGACTGACGGTTGGGTGATTCAGGTCTGCCGCGAGGGCGTTTCAACGGCAGTGGTTTCGCTTCCGATTAAGTATATGCACTCTCCTGTCGAGACAATGGACATTTCTGACGCGGACGCAATCGTTACTCTGTTGACCGAGTTTACTGTGAAAATCGGTGAAGGAGGCTATTTAGATGCTTGACACACTGAAAACACTCTGCTATCTGAGCGGAGTTTCTGGCTGCGAGGACGAGGTTCGCGACTATATACTCGAGCGCGTTATGCCGTATTCGGATGGGATAATCACCGATAATATGGGCAATCTCATCATCTCTAAAAAAGGGAAAAAGCAGTGCGGAAGAAAAATTCTTATCTGCGCACATATGGATGAGGTCGGCATAATCATTACCGGCATCGATGATGACGGCTATCTCCGCTTCGATTTTCTCGGCGGTATCGACAGACGCGTCATTATAGGGAAGCGCGTCTATATCGGGAAAGACAGAGTTCCCGGCGTTATCGGAATCAAGGCCTATCATCTTGTCAGCAAGGAAGAGGAAAAGACCGTTCCAAAGCGCGAGGAAATGTATATCGACATCGGCGTAAAGTCGAAGGATGACGCAAAAGAACTTGTTTCGCTCGGCGATGCCGGAGTGTTTGACGACAGCGTTCTGGAGTTTGGTGAAGGTTTCCTTAAGGCAAAAGCGATAGACGACAGGGTTGGTTGCGCCGCAATGATTAAGCTCATTGAAAGCGAACTGCCCTGCGACTGTACCTTTGCATTCACCGTTCAGGAAGAGGTCGGCACGCGCGGTGCCAAGATTGCCGCCTCTCGCATTAACCCCGATATTGCCATAGTGCTTGAGGGCACAACAGCCGCTGACCTTCCTGAAGTGCCCGAGAGCAAGCGCATCTGCCGTTTGGGCGAAGGTCTTGTCATTCCCTTTATGGACAAGGGTACGATATATAGCCGTGAGCTTTACAAAACGGTAACCAAGCTTGCCGATAATAACGGCATCAAGTGGCAGACAAAAACCATGATTGCAGGCGGAACAGACGCTTCAGCGGTACAGCGCAGTGGCGTTGGTGTTGACACAATCGCTATTTCCGCTCCTATACGCAACATCCATTCGCCTGCATGCATTTCAAAAATCTCCGATTTTGAACCCATGCCGCATCTTGTAAGGCTCCTTTTAGAGGCACTTTGCGAAAAATAGAAAAGGACTTTCAAAAATGAGTTTATCTGAAATCTCACCAAAGGTAAGAGCGCTCTCGCGCAATGTCGAGGCAAGCCTGCGAGATGTTTTCGCAGGGTTTGACAGCATTTCGGAGACCTGCACCCTAAAGGTTATGTCCGCTTTTCAGGAGTTCCGTGTGTCAGAAGCCTGCTTTGCTGGAACTACCGGTTACGGCTATAACGACCTCGGGCGTGACACACTGGATAAAATATATGCCCGCGTTTTCAGTGCAGAAAACGCACTGGTGCGCATTGGTTTCGTAAATGGCACACACGCCATTGCCACTGCACTTTTTGCAATCTGCAAGCCGGGCGACACTCTGCTGTCTGTAACCGGAACTCCGTACGATACGCTTCAATTCACCATCGGCACTTCGGGAAACGGCGACGGCTCGCTCAAGTTCTACGGCGTCGATTACTCACAAGTTGACCTGCTTCCTAACGGAGAGCCTGACCTTGAGGGCATCAAGACAGCCGCTTCAAACCCCAAGGTAAAAGCCGTCATGATTCAGCGCTCCCGCGGCTATGGTAACCGAAGAGCTTTCGGCATTGACGACATCGAGAATATAATAAAAGTTGTACGTGTGGTAAACGCTCAGGCGAACGTACTCGTTGACAACTGCTACGGCGAGTTCACCGAAACACGAGAACCGACTGAAGTAGGTGCCGACCTCATCGCCGGCTCGCTAATAAAAAACCCCGGCGGTGGACTTGCTCCTACAGGCGGCTACATCGCAGGCAGAGCAGATTTAGTTGAGCGCGCCGCGATCCGCATGACGACCCCGGGCATCGGCGGCGAATGTGGGAGCACGTTGGGAAACAACAGGCTTTTATATCAGGGCTTCTTTATGGCGCCGCATATTGTCGCGCAGGCACTTAAAACCGTCGCCTTCTGCGCGGGGATAATGGAGGATCTCGGATTCAAAACATCTCCTAACGCGATAGAAGTACGGCACGATATTATCCAGATGATAGAATTTGGTAGTGCTGACAAGCTTCTTAAGTTCTGTGCCGGTATTCAGCACGGTTCCCCGGTCGACTCCTATGTCACTCCTGTTCCCTGGGCAATGCCCGGCTATAATGACGAGGTCGTAATGGCGGCAGGAGCTTTCATTCAAGGCTCCTCCATTGAGTTATCCTGCGACGGTCCCATTCGTGAACCGTACCTCGGCTTTATGCAGGGCGGTCTCACCTATGAATCCGGAAAGCTCGGCGTTATGCTCGCGGCTAGTGAAATATTAGATACCAAATAATTATTATGTAAACCATTTGAGGAATATAAGACCGACAAAGTTTATATAAATGGCATAGGGGGGTATCCTTATGCCATTTATTAGAAGACGTGCACCTCTTAGGCATACCATTAGGCAAAGAGTAATAATTCCGGGACGGACTAAAGAAAAAAAGTGGCACTGCTCTTAATTTTTGTTATAATAGCATTATGTATTGCGATTGTTATTGCGGATAGGTTTTTAAAAGACATCTCTGGAGCAATGGCGCTTTCAAATGCGTCAGACACGATAACCGCCGCAATCAATGACAAAATTAATGAAAAAATGAGCGAGGGGCAGTACGACTACAACTATTTTGTGACATTGCAGAAAGACGTCGCCGGAAACATAACGGCAATTTCCGCAAATATAGCGCGGATAAATACCCTTTCTTCCGAAATATTGCAGGAGGTTATCGCCGCAACCAACAACGGCTTGGAGGACATTGATATTCCTCTTGGCAACCTTTTAGGCTCGAACCTGCTCTTGGACAGAGGTCCAAATATTCCTGTTAAAATTATCATGCTCACAAGTTCCTTCGCGGATTTTCGCAATGAGATTGAATCAGCGGGAATTAAACAGGTTAAACACCAGATTATTCTTGAAGTAAGAGTTCAGATAGACGTCATGCTGCCTTGGGAAGTCCGATCCACCGAGGTTGTCAGCGAGATTCTAATCGCGGAAACTGTCCTCGTTGGTAAAGCACCGGACACCTATCTGAACTTAAATCAGCCGTAGAAACGGAGTATTACAATGGACGCAAAGACAGAAATTGCGAAGCTAACAGAAGAATTAAAGCGGCACGGCAAAGCGTATTATGACCTTGATGCACCGACTATTTCCGATTTTGAATATGACGCGCTTATGCACCGTTTAATTGAGCTTGAGGAGCAATTTCCCGAGCTTAAAGTTTCTGATTCACCAACGCAGCATATCGGCGGAAAATCGCTGCCCCAGTTTTCATCGGTGCGCCACGCCGTACCTCTTGAAAGCCTGAACGATGTGTTCTCGTTTGACGAACTTGACAGCTTCATAAACCGCACGGATGAGGCGCTCGGCGGATCTCCTGTCTATGTTACTGAGCCGAAAATTGATGGACTTTCCGTTGCTGTTGAGTACATTGACGGAAAAATGTTCCGCGGTGCAACGCGGGGTGACGGAGTCATGGGCGAGGATGTTACGGATAACCTCCGCTCTGTCCGCAGTCTGCCGAAAGAAATCAAGCATGCGCCTTCTTGCCTTATTGTTCGCGGAGAAGTTTATATGTCGCGCGACACTTTTTCAAAGCTGAACGCGGAACGCGAAATAAGCGGTGAAAAACTCTTTGCAAATCCTCGCAATGCTGCTGCAGGCTCACTTCGTCAGCTCGACAGCAAAATTTCAGCAAACCGAAGGCTCGATATCATTGTATTTAACGTCCAGCTTTCCGAAGGCAGAGAATTTGCAACCCACGCCGAAACTCTTGATGCGCTTTCCGAAATGGGCTTTCCCACTGTTCCTTATAAGCTATGCAAAAGCGCCGAGGATTGCCACGCGCAGATTGAATGGCTCGGAGAAAACCGCGACACGCTCCCCTACGATATTGACGGCGCTGTCATAAAAATCAATCAGCTTACCGACAGAGCAGTGCTCGGAAGCACAGCAAAAGCGCCGCGCTGGGCAGCCGCGTATAAATATCCTCCCGAGAAAAGAGAAACTGTCGTTCAGGATATTATTGTGCAGGTAGGACGCACTGGAGTACTGACGCCAAAAGCAGTCGTTGCCCCCGTGCGCCTTGCCGGCACAACAGTTACTAATGCCACACTCCACAATCAGGATAATATTGACAGGCTAGGTATCCGAATTGGAGACACTGTGCTCATTCAAAAGGCCGGCGAGATTATTCCGGAGATTTTAGAGGTTATTCGCAATAAACGACCGGAGGGTACATTTCCTTTCGCAATTCCGAGCGTTTGTCCCGAGTGCGGCTCCCCGGTTGTGCGTGATGAGGATGCTTCAGCGGCTCGCTGTACAAATGTTGAGTGTCCCGCACAGCTACTTCGCAACATCGCGCACTTTGCCTCACGCGGGGCAATGGATATAGAGGGCTTGGGCATCTCCGTTACGGAGGCTCTGGTAAACGATAAGCTAATCTCAACACCAGCCGAACTCTATTATCTTGAGGCTCAGAGCGTGGCAGCAATCGACCGTATGGGTAAAAAATCCGCTGAGAACCTACTGGCCGCAATTAAGAAGAGCAAAGAAAATGGAATGTCCCGTCTTCTCTGTGCTTTCGGAATTAGGCAGGTCGGACAAAAGGCTGCAAAAGTGCTTGCCATGCATTACCAAAATCTAGACGAGCTTTGCATGGCGACTGCGGAAGAGCTGACGGCTATCCCCGACATCGGACCCATAACCGCAAATTACCTTTCCGAGTGGCTCTCGAACCCACATTCGCAGCACCAGCTTGAATTACTTCGGAAGGCTAACGTCAGCTTTGAGAGCCATGAAACTCGTTTGGATGACCGTTTTGCCGGAAAGACCTTTGTGCTGACGGGCTCGCTGACGTCCTTTACCCGCGACGAGGCAGCGGTGATTATCGAAAGATTCGGCGGCAAGACATCCTCTTCAGTTTCAAAAAAGACAAGCTATGTTGTTGCAGGCGAGGAAGCGGGCTCCAAGCTTACGAAAGCTCAGAGTTTGGGCGTCCCAATACTGACTGAAGACGAATTCAAAAAATTGATTGCCACAAACGAATGAATTGGTTTGTGGCAATCAATTGGATAATAATATGATACACTATCTCTTATTGAGATAGTGTATCAGTTGAAGGAAACTATGAAGATTAAAGTGTTTTTGGCGGTAACCGCCTGCAAGTTCACAATTAAATTGCTTAGGCTATTGGGGCGCGGCGGCACGGCAATTCCAGGAAAAATCGCTATAAGAATTTGCCCCGATCTGCTCAAGTTTCTCGCGAAAGACGTTAAGTGCGTCGTCATTACGGGAACTAACGGAAAAACGACAAGCTCAAGAATTATCGAAGAAATCTTTATCAAATCCGGCAAATCCTATTTTGCTAACCGTTCCGGCGCTAACCTAATCAACGGAATCACCGCCATATTTATAGAGAACTCGACTTTGACCGGCAAGCCCAAAAAAGAAAGCGCGGTCATCGAGTGCGATGAAGCAGCATCAAAAGAGGTCTGCCGCCTTATTAACCCTGCCGTTGTACTCGTGACAAATGTATTCCGCGATCAGCTTGACCGTTACGGCGAGGTATCGGGTACTCTTCAAAACATCCTTACCGGAATCAAGCACTCCCCCAACGCAACTGTTTGCCTTAATGCGGACTGTTCTCTTACAGCCTCTATCGCAGGACAGATTTCTAACAAGGTCATTTTCTACGGCGTAGACGTACCGATTTACAAAAACCCAGTTGAAGAAGTTTCAGACGCTCCTCACTGCATAAAGTGCAAACATGAATACGAATACAGCTATCACACTTTCGGACATCTGGGCGGCTTTTTCTGCCCCGATTGCGGGTATAAGCGTCCCAAAACCCAAGTTTCGGTCACTGATATACTTAGTATGGGCATTAGCTCCACAAAAGTCCGTGTCCGCGTCTTCGGTGATGACGAAGTCATAACAATTAACCTTCCCGGCGGCTATAACATATATAATGCCGTGGGCGCTCTCGCTATTTCCGAGGCTGTCGGATTTGAGCGTTTAGCCGCGAAACGCTCAATTGCCAGCTTTTCTTGCGGCTTTGGCCGCATGGAGCAGTTTGATTTGGGCGGACATTCGGCACGCATTATTCTTGTCAAAAACCCCTCAGGCTGCAATCAGGTAATCAACTATCTCACAAGTATTACCGAAAAAACTCTTTTCGTCTGCTGTCTGAATGACAATTCGGCGGATGGTAAGGATGTTTCATGGATTTGGGACGTGAACTTTGAAAAACTAAACGATATGATTGATTTAATCCCCGAAATTTACGTTTCCGGCATACGCTCCGGCGATATGGCGGTACGCCTTAAATATGCTGGTATTGACGAAGGCAAACTTCGTGTCTTCGATGATTACGACGACCTTATCAGTGAAATTACAAAGCAGCCCCTACCCGTAATTATAATGCCGACATACACCGCTATGATGGATTTACGTGCAAAAATGAGCGCCGCTTTCGGCGGCAAAGATTTTTGGGAATAAGAGGAGTACATCATGAAGCTAAACATCTGCCACCTATATCCCGATGTGCTTAACCTGTACGGCGATACGGGCAACATTCTCTGCCTTAAAAAGCGTCTTGAGTGGCGAGGCATCGAAAGTGAAGTGACTTCCCTTCCCATCGGTGCACATGCTGATTTCTCACGTTTTGACCTCTTTTTCATCGGCGGCGGGCAGGACTTTGAGCAAGAGGTTCTGCTTGCGGATTTGCACAGCGGCAAAGATAAGGAAATACTTGCGGCGGTCGAAGACGAAAAGGTTTTTCTTTGCATTTGTGGCGGCTATCAGATGATGGGGCAATATTACCTCACCCACACGGGTTCGCAATGCGACTATATCGGTGCGCTCAACCTGCACACAATCGGCTCGGATGTTCGCATGATTGGGAACTACATGTTCAAATGTTCCGACGAAAGCAGCTCTTCGACAATAGTCGGTTTTGAAAATCACAGCGGGAAAACCTATCTGGGCGAGAGCGTATCTCCTCTCGGCACGGTTTTGAGCGGCTTCGGCAATAACGGCGAAGACAATACCGAGGGCGCACGCTACAAAAACGTTTTTGGTGCCTACTGCCACGGTCCGATTCTGCCGAAGAATCCAGAATTTGCGGATTTTATTTTGCAAACCGCACTGCAGCGCCGTTACCCAAACGCAGAACTTCCTCCATTGGAAGACGCCCTTGAATTAAGCGCTCACCGCTATATGGCGCACAGAATGGAAAAGCTGTAATTTTCTCTCACCATCGAGGTGCAATAGCAAACGAAAAAGCAGCCGGAGAATTCACTCCGGTTGCTTACTTATTTTCAGTATAATAAAATCTAATGGCTTACTTGTACTGTTTTACTTTTCATTTCACGTCTATTCTTAAAATTTGGTAGCCATTTATAAACCGCGAAATAATAAATGAAGCCTAGCGGTACGCCCGTAATGACGTCCAATATCGAATGTTGCTTTATGTACACCGTGGAAATGCTGATGCTTATCGCTAAAACTACGATAAAAATCTGGAACCACCTTTTCTGCAACTTCTTGCACTTTAATAAAGCAAACATTGCGCCCATTGATCCGACCACGTGAAGGCTCGGTAATACGTTAGTGTTCGTATCTCGATTATAGAGAATTTTGACTATGTCGGTTAAAATGTTGGACTTTTCGAAAGTGCTTGGACGGAGATTCTGTCCGCTTGGAAATGCCGCATAAAACAAAACTATAAGCAAAAATCCACAGCCGATGTAAATCAAATAGTTTTTAAATCCCTCGACATCCTTGAAGAAAAGGTATGCACCAGCACCGAGCATTAAAGGATACCACATTAAATACGGTAATACAAACCATTCGCAAAAAGGAATATAATCATCCAAACGCATATAGGAAACAAAATATCCGGAGGTTATGTATCTTTCCTCGATGAAAAAGATTATTAAGTACAAGGGTATTAATAGCAGATATTTTGCGTGTTGATATCGCTTGAATTCGATTTTCTCAATAATTGATTTAACCATTATGAAAGGCCCGCCCTGTCCAAGGCTTACTTAGAAAGCGATTTTTCCGTGTGAGCCCTTTCTATAATTTCCGCTGATACCCAATCTATCATTATGTTGAACAAATGGGTATCAATGAGAACAGAGCCTTACAAATGCATCAGGCAGCATTTCAAAGGCTCTTTCAAATTGGAGCGGGTGATGGGAATCGAACCCACGTATCCAGCTTGGGAAGCTGGTGTTCTGCCATTGAACTACACCCGCGTTTTTTCGCGCTGCGCCTGTTATTTTACCACTACACGCCAAGATATGCAATAGCTTTTTAACGTAAACACATCATACGAAATATGGCCTGCTTTACCTTCATTATTTTCTTCTGACTTATGCCCTGAAATACGCAAATTTTTGCAAATTTCAACATTCTATGGTATTATAATAGCATTATCAATCAAAAATGGCAGTTTTCTGCTTCAAATAGCGTGGAACGGAGGCGCAAAATGGCAGAGCTAACAAGTGACGTTAGATTTCTCAAGGGTATTGGGCAGCAACGCGCAAATGCACTGTCTAAACTAGGCATAAGCACTTTGCGCGACCTTATCTGCTTTTTTCCCCGCACTTATGAGGATAGAACAAAAACCGTTCCAATCGCTGCTCTGGAGTCGGGCATATCAGCCTGTATTCACGCCATTGTCGCTTCTGAGCCGGTTCTAACCCGTGTCCGCCGCGGAATGGAACTTGTAAAACTGAGAATTGTGGATGAGGGCAGTTCAATCGATGTTACATTCTTCAACCAGAGCTATGTCCGTGAACAGCTAAAAAAAGGGCAAGCCTACGTTTTCTTCGGGAAAGTTGCGATGGAGGGACTGCGCTTTACAATGATAAATCCCCTGTTCGAGTCTGAGAATGCTCCTCACACTCTCACGGGGCGCATTGTGCCGATATACCGACTTACAGCTGGTATATCGCAGAAAATGCTTAATTCTGCCGTCAGGCGCGGGCTTGAAGAATGTCAGTCGCTTCTTCCCGATACTCTTCCCACAGAAGTTGCGGAAAAAGCTCAGCTCTGCAAAGCACCCTACGCTTACGAAAACATCCACTTTCCCGCTGATTTCGGCGCATTGGAACTTGCACGCAGGCGGCTGATATTCGAGGAACTTTTCGTCTTGTCCTGTGCCCTCTCTCGGATGAAAAATTCAAGGGAAAAACGCAGCGGTATTATTGTCTCGACACCCCGTCTTGAAAGATTCTACTCTGGGCTTCCTTTTGTGTTGACAAACGCGCAGAAGCGTGCGATTTCGGATTGTGCAAGGGACATGAGTTCCGGCACCGCAATGAATCGCCTTGTTCAGGGCGATGTCGGCAGCGGAAAAACCATCGTTGCCGCCGCATGTATTTGGTGCGCACACGAAGGCGGGCTTCAAAGTGCCTTCATGGCGCCGACTGAGATTTTGGCAAATCAGCATTTTCAGACCTTTTCAGACTTGCTCTGTCCTCTTGGAATAAAAGTTGTTAAGCTCACAGGCTCAATGACAGCTAAGAAAAAGCGTGATGCTTTGGCACTGATAAAAGAAGGCGAAGCCAACCTTGTTGTCGGAACGCACGCTCTTTTGAGCGACAACGTCGATTTTTCGAGACTTGCTCTCGTTGTAACTGACGAACAGCACCGCTTCGGCGTTGATCAGCGTGCGGCTCTCATCGCAAAGGGTGAAAGCCCACACACGCTTGTCATGTCGGCAACTCCTATCCCCCGCACGCTTGCGCTTATTATCTATGGCGACCTTGACGTTTCAATAATCGACGAGCTTCCCCCCGGACGGCAAAGGGTAGACACCTTTGCCGTCAGCGAGGAAATGCGCGAGCGAATTAACGGCTTCATGCGACAGCAAGTGGAGTACGGCAGACAGGTTTTTGTTGTCTGTCCCGCGATTGACGAAAACGAAGATCGTCCGCAGGACCTGAAAAACGCTAAGGAGTATTCCGCACTGCTTCAAACAAAGGTTTTTCCGGACCTTCGCATCGGCTGTATCCACGGCAAAATGAAAGCTGCCGAAAAAGACAAAACCATGCAGTCCTTTGTTGACGGCGAGATTAACATTCTCGTTTCCACAACGGTAATCGAAGTCGGCGTTGATGTTCCAAACGCCTCACTCATGGTCGTTGAAAACGCCGAGCGCTTCGGTTTGAGCCAGCTTCATCAGCTTCGTGGACGTGTCGGGCGCGGAGTACACAAAAGCTACTGCGTTCTGTTTTCGGATTCTGACAGCAAAATCTCAAAATCAAGGCTCAAGGTCATGGAGCTGACAAACGACGGCTTCAGAATTTCTGAGGAGGATTTGAAGCTTCGGGGCCCCGGCGACTTTTTTGGTTCGCGTCAGCACGGTCTGCCCGAAATGCACATAGCTGACCTTTGCACAGACATTCGGGTCTTGCGCGACGCACAGGAAGCCGCACAGCAGCTTTTGAAAGCCGACCCCGAGCTGACTAATCCCGAAAACGAAAGACTGCGAAGCCGCATCGAGGAGCTTTTTGCCGTCAATGACGGTGCCTTAAACTGACATATGTGCAAGCAATAATCCTGTTATAAAAGCCCCAAATTCGACATAATGAAATAGAAATTTTGCCCCCTTCGCCGCATTTACTTGCATATACGGCAAAGGGGGCAAGCTATCTGTGGCAAAGAAAAAGCTCATGCGGGACACTGCTCTTCTGACAGCCTCTTCGCTTGTCATGCGGTGCATTGCACTCACTTTTCAAATGTGGCTGGTGTCAAGAATCGTTGCGGCAGATGTTGGACTTTACGGTCTTGTTGGCTCAGTCGGCTTCCTTGCCGCAACTGTTGCGATATCCGGCATACGCTTTATCTCAACCCGCCTTATTTCCGAAGAGCTGGGTTGAAGCGCATAGGCGGTGTCGGACGTGCAATGCGTATTTATATTACATACAGCTTGTTTTTCGGAGTATCTGCGGCTCTGATTTTACCCCTACGCAGAGCCCATCGGCTTTCTCTGGGTCGGCGACGCGAGAACGGTGTTGTCGCTTCGCATTTTATCGCTCAGCCTGCCTTTCATCTCCCTAAGCTCTGTGATGTACGGCTATTTCAAAGCCAGCGGAAGGATTTTCAAGGTGGCCGTGGTTCAGGTTTTAGAACAGTTCATCAGGATAGGTCTGGTCATATTTCTTCTCGGCTTTGCGCCAAGCGGCGACCTTGAAAAAAGCTGCACCGCCGTTTCCGCGGGAAGCACAGCCGCAGAGGTCTTCTCTTTTCTTCTTATTATGGCAGTCTTTATTCATGACCGCAGAAAACACGGCAAAAAGGTCGAACCCTCTCCGCGGCTTCCGGCACGAATGCTAGGCATCGCCGTTCCTCTGGCGCTTTCCGCCTATGCGTGAAGCTCCCTTTCAACGCTTGAACAGCTAACTTGTCCCCAGGGGGCTTAAACTGGCAGGTTACACCGCTAACGGCGCTCTTGCCGGCTAAGGCACAATTCAAGGCATGGTGTTTCCGATAATTTTCTTTCCCTCGTGCATAATAACGGCACTTGCGGAGCTGATAGTTCCCGATCTAACTGCCGCACAGGTTGCGGGAAAAAAAGAGCAGATTTCGCAGACTGTATCAGTGCTTCTGCGAAAATCACTTGCGATGTCTCTGTTCATCTGTTTAATGCTTTTCATTATGTCCGAAACACTTGGAAAAGTGAGGACGCAGGATACTACCTGCGGATTTTTTCGCTCCTTGTTCCGGTGATGTACATGGACATGGTAACAGACGGTTGCCTAAAGGGCTTGGGGGAACATCTATGGTCGATGGGTTTCAACATATACTGGAAGCGGTTTTCGGTGTTATACTGTTCTATACTCTGCTGCCGAAATTTGCTCTTAACGGATATATCGGCATTCTGTTTTTTGAGGAATTTTTCAATTTCACGCTCAGCATCTGGCGACTCAGCCGAGTCACGAAAATCAGAATTTTTCCTGTTTCACAGCACAAAAAATGTCGAGAGTAGGTTTCCCTCTCTCGGCATTAACTTTACTTATAAAGAGCGACAAATTCTTCGAGTGTCAGCGCATTTGCCGTCATATATGCCGCCGACTCTTTGCCAACATAGCGGAAATGCCATGGCTCATACATTACCCCTGTTATGTCAGTTTTATCCTTAGGATAGCGCAGAATAAAGCCGTATTCCGCACTGTGCGCTGCCATCCACTGAGAAAGCGCCGTGCTTTCAAGCGTCTCGTCCATGCTCGGATAATACTTGTCCACAATATCACAGGCAAGTCCCAACTGGTGCTCGCTCGTTCCGGGATAAGCAACTATGGTTTTTGCCTTCTCGGTTGCAGCCTCCTTGCTGCCCTCTGACGAAATTAATTCGTTCACCTTTTTGTTAAACAGATATTCCTGCGTATCATAGTTTCTGTATGACGATGTTATGTAAACCGTTAGTCCCTCCGCTTTTGCTGCGGCTAAAAACTCATTGAGCGCATCAACGGCACGTGAATCAAAATACTGCCCGTTTTCAACCGCCGTCAGCTCTGGTGTATAGTCCTCAGAAAGTGGATTATCCTTGTTAACAAGTGTGTATTCCCATGAGCTTATGTCAATGTCCGGCTTGTCCGCATAAGGTTCGGGAGTCGGCGTAGGCGTGGGAGTTGGTGTCGGCGTAGGTGTCTCCGAAACGACCGGAGACGGTGAAGGTGACGGCTCTACAAGAAAGTCCTGTCCGTCCTGCCTTAAGAATATTATTGCGCCGAGAACGAAGATGAGCAATACCAGAAGGACTGCGCCAAAAATTTTTCTAAATGCCATAAAGCTGCCTCCCTATACAATGTTCGGTTTGCGTTGCTATTTAAGAAGTTTATCACAGTCCACGGCTTATGGCAATGGTTCAGAAAGAAGAGCCTTGAAATTTCTCCCAAGGCTCTTCTTTTATTAGTTTTATTCCACCGTAACGCTTTTTGCAAGGTTTCTAGGCTTGTCGATGTCACAACCGCGGTACAGCGCGATATAGTACGCGAAAAGCTGTAATGGCAGCACGGCGAGCGAGGGCAAAAGCACATCGTGCGTGTCCGGAATTGTGATTATCTCATCGATTGCCGAGCTTAGCTTATCTTTAAGGCTTTCCTTCGTGATACCCATAACATGTGCGCCGCGTGCCTTGACCTCAAGGGCATTGCTGAGAGTTTTTTCAACTAGTCTTTCGTAGGTCGCAACTGCTATCACCAGCGTGTCTTCGACAACAAGTGAAATTGTTCCGTGCTTGAGTTCACCGGCCGCATAGGCTTCCGAATGGATGTAGGAAATTTCCTTGAGCTTAAGCGATCCCTCCAGCGAGAGCGCGTAGTCGATGTTGCGTCCGATAAAAAACAGGTCCTCATTGTTGAAGTGCTGATACGCAAGGTACTGTATGTTTGCCTTATCGTTTAGGATTAATTTCATTTTTTCCGGAACTGCTTTCAGCTCCGACATTATGCTGTCGTATTCGCTTCTTTCAATCGCCCCACGGCAGTCCGCAATATAAAGCGCGATAAGCACCGTAACCGCGAGCTGTGTGCTGTATGCTTTTGTTGTGGCAACGGCAATTTCGGGACCGGCCTTAGTATAGATAACTTTGTCGGCACTCTTTGCAATCGAGCTGCCCTCGACATTGACTATCGCTAGCGTTCTCGCGCCAAGGCGTTTTGCCTCACTCTGCGCTTCCAGCGTATCCGCCGTTTCGCCCGACTGGCTTATGCTTATAACCAGAGCTTTCTCAGTTATGATTGGGTCGCAGTAGCGGAATTCGGAGGCTAGCACGACCTCAACCGGAATACGCGCAAGCTTTTCAATGTTGTATTTTGCAATTACTCCCACATGGGAGGCCGAACCACAGGCAATGATGACAATTCTGTCGAGTTCCTTTATGTAGTCCTTATCCATGAACTGCGAAAGGTTAGCCTTGCCGTCTTTGATGAGAGGCTCGATAGTGCGAATTACCGCTTCTGGCTGTTCCATGATTTCCTTAAACATATAGTGCTCGTAACCACCCTTGTCCGCAGCAGAAATATCCCAGTCAACTATACATTTTTCCTTTTGGATTTCGTCAAGGAACGGAGTGTAAAACTTAATGCCATCCTTACGGACAACAGCAATCTCGTCGTCGTCCAGATAAGATACCGTTTTTGTGTAGCTTACAATCGCCATAACATCGGAAGCAAAGTAGTTCTCGTCTTCTCCGTAGGCAACGATGAGCGGAGCGTGGCTTTTCACGGCAACAAGCGTATCGGGGTCGTCAGAGCAGACAATGCCAAGAGCATAACTTCCCTCTAGTTCGCGAACCGCTCTCGCCACGGCCTCCAGAATGTCACCCTTGTAGTAGAAATCAATAAGCTGTGCCGCAACCTCGGTGTCCGTTTCGGAAAGAAAAACTCTGCCGCGGTTTATCAGCATCTCTTTGAGCGGAGCGAAGTTTTCGATTATACCATTATGTACAATCGCAATTCGCCCGTTTTCGCTGACATGTGGGTGAGAATTCACATCCGAGGGCTTGCCGTGGGTTGCCCAGCGCGTATGTCCTATGCCGACGCAGCCGGGAGCGCACTTACCGTCATCACACTTTTCGCGGAGCACCGCAAGTCTTCCCATTGATTTGACAACATTAATTTTATCGCCGTTATTTATTGCTATACCAGCAGAATCATATCCTCTGTATTCCAACCTTTCAAGCCCCTCCAAAAGTATCGGAGCTGCCTGACGAAAACCCGTATAACCGACTATTCCGCACATGTTGTAACCTCCTAAGAACGACTTTCGCCGTTTTTCGTTATATTAACTGCGAAAGCTTAAATTTACTATAATATTCCGATAACGCGCTCAACCGCTTGCTTTGTCGCTTCCGCATTGCCAAAGCCTGTCAGTCGGATGAAGCCCTCACCCTCGGGACCAAAGCCTGCGCCGGGAGTTGTAACGACACCCGCTTCGCGGAGCAATCTGTCAAAGAAGCTCCATGAATCGGCTCCGTTTGGTGTTTTAATCCAGATATACGGAGCGTTAACGCCGCCATAAACCGTAAGTCCGGCATTTTTCAGTCCGTTCCTGATTATTCTTGCGTTGTTCATATAGTAATTTATTATTTCGCGCGCCTCTTTCATTCCCTGATCGGAATAAACAGCCTCGGCCGCGCGCTGGATGACATACGGTACGCCGTTGAACTTTGTGCTTTGACGGCGACTCCATAGCGAATTTAGAGACGTTCCTCCCAGTTTCAAATCTTTTGGCACGATTGTATAGGCGCAACGAGTGCCTGTGAAGCCCGCTGTCTTCGAAAAGCTGCGGAATTCGATGGCACATTCCTTCGCACCCTCGATTTCGTAAATTGAATGGGGAATCCCCTCCTCGGTTATATACGCCTCATACGCTGCATCAAAAAGAATCACCGCGCTATTTTTGATAGCATAGTCAACCCATAGCTTAAGCTGAGGTTTCGTTGCAGAAGCACCTGTCGGATTATTCGGGAAGCAAAGATAGATAATGTCGGGCGTTCTCACGGGAAGCTCGGGCAAAAAGGCGTTTGCTTCAGAGCAAGGCATATAAAGAATATCAGTCCAACGCGTGCCGTCAAAGTCGCCCGCTCTGCCTGCCATTACGTTTGTATCAACATATACGGGATAGACAGGGTCGCAGACAGCAACGACATTGTTCGAGCCGAAAATATCGCCTATGTTGCCGCAGTCGCTCTTTGCTCCGTCACTGACGAATATTTCATCGGCGGCTATATCGACGCCCAGCGGAAGATATGCCTTGTCTCTGATTGCCTCTCGCAGAAAAGAATAGCCATAATCGGGTCCGTAGCCGTGATAGCCCTCTATCGTTCCCATTTCATCGACTGCCTTATGCATAGCAATAATAACGACAGGCGAAAGGGGCTGCGTGGTATCGCCTATTCCAAGAGGAATAATGTTCTTTTCGGGATTTTCAGCCCTAAACGTCGAAACGCGTTTTGCAATCTCGGCAAACAGATAGTTCCCCGGAAGCTTTAGATAGTTTTCGTTCACAGTTAGCATTTTGGTTCTCCTTGCGATTGTTCGCTTAAAGTGATTTATTGTTCAAATGGGTCAGAGTAATTTGGTGCCGCCATATCATTCTTCCCCCTTAATAATCAAATATATAGCTCGCCGTCAAAAACCATGACTGCAGGGCCTGTCATATATAGCTTGTTGCTTTCCCTATCCCACTCAATGAAAAGCTCACCGCCGAGCAGACGGATAGTCGCCGAGTTTCCCGTGTGTCCGTTTAGAGCCGAAGCCACAAGCGACGCCGTTGCCCCGGTGCCGCAGGCAAGCGTCTCGCCGCTTCCGCGCTCCCAAACACGCATTTTCAGCGTGTTTTTGTCAATCACCTGTACAAATTCGGTATTCACTCGCTCGGGAAAGAGCGGATGATTTTCAAATTTCGGACCAAGCGTTTTTAGGTCGAGCGCGTCTACGTCTTTGACAAAAACAACTGCATGAGGATTGCCCACCGAAACGGCAGTGACGAAATATTCCTCATCGCCGACGATAACCGAGCGGCTAATGAAATTACGTCCGTGCTCTGCAATCGGAATAAACTGCGGGCGAAGCTCTGGTGAGCCCATATCGACGCGTACGGCAGAAACTTTGCCGTCCTCCACCTTCAATTCAAGTGTTTTTATGCTGTCGCCGGATTCCACGGAAATCTTTGTCTTGTCGGTCAATCCCTTTTCAAATACGTATTTTCCGACGCAGCGGATGCCGTTGCCGCACATTGGTGATGAGCTTCCATCAAGATTGTACATATCCATTTTGAAATCAGCTATATCCGAAGGGCAAATACAGATAAGTCCATCGCTTCCGATTCCAAAATTTCGGTTTGAAACGAGTCTGGCAAGCGCGGGTCTGTCGGAAACTTTCTCCCCGAAACAATTAACGTAAACGTAGTCGTTTCCGCAACCCTGCATTTTAGTAAACTTCACTGGAATCCCCTCCATAGAAAAAGTGTTGAAAGCCTATTTCTCGCCTTTTTCGTCTTTGACGGAACACGAAATAATGATAATAAGCAGACCAAGACCGCCGGGAATATAAGAAAACGTGCTTCTTCCGGTTATCGCAATGATGATGCCAAATAACAGAAGTGCGAATCCGCAAATGATAAGCCTGATATTTTATATACTCATAAACGCTCCTCTAGCGATAGCATTCTGTTTAGCACTAATAATTTACCGGCAATCGGAAACCCTATTATGTGGGGGTGTTAAAATGGGAATAATATTTTTCAGGACTTTTATAATCTATATTGCGCTTCTTGGTGCCATGCGTCTGACGGGAACGCGTCAGCTCGGCGAACTGGAGTTCTCGGAGCTTGTGATAACCGTTCTGATTTCCGACATTGCAGCGCATCCTCTTCAGGATATAGGCATACCGCTGATGAACGGACTGCTACCTATTATTATTCTTCTCTGCTGCGAGCTGATAATATCTGGCATAATCGTAAAAAGCAATCACCAAAAGAGGTTCTTTGCGGCAAGCCGAGTTTTTTAATAGTCAACGGAGTAATCAATCAGCAGGAGATGAAGAAAAACCGCTTTACGCTTGATGAGTTAGCAGAGGAACTGCGCACTCAGAGCATACTGGACATAAGCCTAATAAAGTTCGCAATATTGGAAACGGACGGAAGACTGAACATAGTTCTTTTTCCGTCCGAGCGTCCTATTACCGCGGGGCAAATGAGCGTTAAAACTGATGACAGCGGTTATCCCGTGATAATTATAAACAACGGAAAAGTTATACAGAAAAATCTTCGTCTCAGCGGCAGGGATGAAGCTTGGCTCACTAAAGAGCTCTCATCGCGAAAAGTAAAGAACGTCAAAGACGTATATCTCATGTCTATAAACGAAACGGGGACAAAGAAGGCGCGGTTTCCTGTATTGAGGACTCTCTGAACACATGGCTCAGATGGGATTCATATTCACATATAATGCTGCGGCACAGCGAAATAGACGTCATTACTGACGCATACTACGAGCTGCTGTGCGAGCTCGAAGGAGATATCAAAATTACCGAAGCTTCCTTCGGCCAGCTGAATGAGAATCTCCGCAGCATAGGTGTAAAAGAACGTGTGACCCTGGGGTCGATTCTCTAGTTCTTTTTGTCGATGAGTTTTTGCAGCTCATCGAAGAAAGTGTTGACATCTTTGAACTGACGATAGACAGAGGCGAAACGGACATAGGCAACTTCGTCGACATGTTTGAGCTTTGACATAACCATTTCCCCAATTTCGGACGTGGTTACCTCACGTTCAAGCGAATTCTGGAGCTCCTGCTCGATCTCGTCCGCTATTCTCTCAAGTGCCTGAAGCGATACCGGGCGCTTTTCGCAAGCTCTCAGCATACCGTTCATGACCTTAATTTTGTCAAAGGTCTGGCGGCTGCCGTCGCGCTTTATAACGACAAGCGGCAGGCGTTCCATTATTTCATAGGTGGTAAACCTCTTTTGGCAGGCAAGGCACTCTCTGCGGCGGCGAATTGTTGCTCCCTCTTCCGCGGGGCGTGAATCAATAACTTTGCTTTCGGCATAACCACAAAACGGACATCTCATGACAGTTCTCCTCAAAATCAGTTTTTTCTTCGCCCTGTTACTCTGCTGTTAAACAATCTTTATGCTAGTATTTTAGCACATTTTTCTTGTGAACGCCACATATATTTGTATGTTGGACGCATTTTTAACATTTTATTAACTATATATGGATTTTACGTCAAGTTTTCAAATTCCAAATGTTCTGCATTGTGCGTTTAGCCTACTTCAATTTCAAACGATTTGATGAACTCATCCCTCGTCATCAGTGCGTTCAAAACATCTAGCATGGCGTTGGGCGAAAGTTTTGAGGGCAACTGGAGTTCCTTAAGAAGCTCCAATCTTTTTTCTTTACTTCCCCTACCGCCTGAAAGCCCGAGTTCAAAAAAATCGGCCTTTGTAATTGCTTCGGCCTTATTGCCGCATGACGATTCATCAATTGAAACGCCTGCTCTTGTCAACGCCGCAAATATAATTTCGCGGCTCATACCCTCAACTCCGAGCTTGCCTTCCTTTGAGGGAGAGCTTTTCCTCTTTTCTTTGCCCAAAACATCGGGTATGTAGGCGTGCTTCACATATTTCGGGTCAATCGCACCCTTCAGGTAATTTCTGATAACAAAACCCGCTCCGTCGCTGTCCGTAAGCACAATCAGTCCCCTAGTTTCCGCCAGACGACGAAAAAGTGCCAACTTTTCTTTATCGGAGAAAATTCCGAAGCCTCCTGTTTCGATTATCGTGCCGTCAATAATCTGACTAAGCGTATTTTTATCATATCGCCCCTCAACGATTATTACCTCATCGACCTTTATCATCCTTTGTCACCTACGGCAACACGGAGCAAAAGCTCTGTCAAAATATTATCGTCGTCCTCGGACGTGCTTTTCATGCGGTAATCGCTTTCCGCGCAAAGCTCAACTGCTCTTTTCATTTGCTTTGTAGTAAACCCCGAAGCGGATTTTAGAAGCTTATCAGCGAGAAAGGAATATCCCATTCCGCAGCTAGACATCACGAAATCTCTTCCCAGTCCCGCGTCCAGTGCGACGCGTGCGGTGTAAAGCCTTCGCATTTGGAACCCGATCATCGCAAGAATTTTGATTGGGTGTTCGCCCGACTGCAAAAGCTCCGCCATCAGCATTGCGGCTTTATCATAGTTTTTCTCAGCCAAGCGGTCTGTCATCTCAAAAACGCTTGCCTCTGGGATGCGCTGGGCTGTTTTCTCGATGTCTTCGAGCGTCACCGTGTCGGATTTTGAAAAACCAGCGATTTTCTCAATTTCGGGTATTAGTCTTGTCATAAGCTCACCGGAAGTAAAAATCAGCTTTTCGCACTCGCTTCTTCCGATGTTCTTTCCAAGCGAGGAAAAACGACGTATTATCCAGTTAATCAGAAGGCTTTGCGTCTGTGTGGTAAACTCAATTGCGTTTCCCAGTTTTTTCAGTGTTTTGATTGACGTGAGGCGTCCGTCTGGCTCATAGCCCGTAGGCAGAACAAAGACAACCGTTGAGTAATCGGGAATATCGGACACTATGCTTTTAAGTCTCTCCGTATCCTCGTCCTTAACTGAATTAATATCAAAATCGTGAATTTCTATCAAAGTTTTCTCGCCCATAAAGGGAACTGCATCCACGGCCTCGGTCAGTTTCTGCATGTTAAGCGGTGAGCCGTTCAGCCTGTGATGATTAAAGTCGGCGCTTCCGCCCTCCAGACATATCTTCTTGATTTCGTCAAAAAAGCTGTCGCGAAGATAGTCCTCAGCACCCCAAAGGAGATAAAGCCTTTCAGGACCCTTTTCCTTCAATTCACGCAAAACGGCGCCGTAATCGGTCTTTTTTTCGTTTTTATCGTACTTCGCCAAATTACTGTCCTCCTTCGCCGCCTATGCTAAAAGTAATGTCGCCCAATTGATCGGTTCTGAAAATTTCCATACCCGCTTTTCTGAAGCGGTCAAGAGCTTCTTTCGTTGGATGCCCATAGGTATTGTATCTGCATGAAACCACCGCGAATTCGGCGTTCAGCGCGTCCAGCAGCTCCTCTGAGCTTGAAGTCTTTGAGCCGTGGTACCCGGCCATAAAGAGCTCAGCATCCGGCAGCTCCTCCGCCGCGAGGAATTCCTGCTCCTGCGAAATACCCGCGTCACCGCTGACAAGCGCCTCAAAATCCTCAATACATCCAAGATAAATCAGCGTCGGTTCCTCTTGGCTGAAAGTTGTGTATGCTTTAATTTCCAGCTCATCCGCTTCAATTGTTGTGTCTTCCTGTATTATGTAAACATCGACGCCCAACTTTGCGGCAAGGCTCAGTATCTCTTCGCGCTCTGCCTTGTCATATGAGCCGTCAAGGATTACAAGCCGCTTGTCATCGATGCGGCTCATTAGTCTTGTTACGCCGTTGACATGGTCATCATCAAAATGCGTGAGCAGCAAAACATCCACAGTCTGCCTGCCACTTTATCCCCTGCATTTACATTTTTCCCTTGCCGCCGCAGTCGATAACCGCAGTTGCGTCGCCATATGTCAGGATAAGGCTCTGTCCCTACCCGACATCGACGGCTGTGAAGCTGCCGGTTCTTCCCCCGCGCGAAATCCCGTTGCGAGGATAACACAGCTCAGCGAAATCACTGCAAGACAAACAGGTATAATGGGAAGAAAGCCCTCTTTTTTCCTGCGAAAACATAACAGAGACTAAAAATTATATACACAAGGATAAGCCAATATCCGAAAAGGGTTCCCTTTGTATAAATTGCTCCATACGGTACAGCTGCCGCAAGCTTAACTACAGCAATAATATACCTTACGAGTAGGCTTGTCAAAGCGCCGAACACTGTCCCCAGCGGAAGCCAGATAACGCCAAGTATGCATGAGATATTGCCCAGAATGAAGCTTACCGATATTGCCCAGAATATTAACACATTGACAAGAATTCCGATTAGTGAGACATAGCCGAAATAAAGAACGGCAACCGGCGTTGTGAAGACAAGCGTGCCTATTGTAGCGGCGAAGGCCGCACATATTCCGGTAAGTATACTTTTACTTGCTTTTTTGGCAACTGCTCCGCTTTTCTCCTTGCTCTTAAATACTGAACTCATCCTCAAACGAAATCTGGCTGAGCACCGAGCTTCGGAGCATTGTCACCTGAAGACGGACGTTCACTGTTGTGTAATCATCGTGAATCTCGGGATAGTCCGTTACCCTAGCTATTACGGATTGCTCGGTGCCGGAAATCTCACAGGCAGGCACTGTTTTGTATGTATATGAAATATCGCTAATCAAAAACCCGACCGCGTCGGCAAGAGAAATCAATAAAACGCGTGTACGAGCATCGCTTTTGAGGAATATCGTGGACAGAAAAAGCACAGCGCAGCCGATAGCACAAGCCAAATAATAATCGGGTGGCACTAGATAATGCGAAATAAAAATCGCCGCAGAAAAGGCCATCGCGGCTGTTGCCAGTTTTCGCATATTCACCCCCCATATAAAAAATGTATAAGTATGGCTCTTTCCAAATCCTAGCATAAGTGATATAATGATTGCATGTATTCATTTTATCTATTTAATAATATATCTTACCGTGGCTTTGCGGCTATGGCAAACAATATATCATTGACGGCGGGGGAGGCAAAAACATGTTAGATAAGCTAATTCCGGTTAATTTCAGCGGCGTTGTGTCTGTTTTGAGTGGAGACCAACCCTTGTTCAGAAAAACATACGGGTTTGCCGACATGCCGAACCAGATTCAGAATGAACTTAACACCAAATTTGCCACCGCATCAGGCGGAAAGTCCTTTGTCGCAGCAGGCACCATGAAACTTATAAAAGACGGAGAGCTTTCTCTTGAAACTCGAATTGCAGAAGTACTCCGCTTCGACTTAAAACAAATCGACCCCGACATAACAGTGAGGCAACTGCTCAATCACACCTCAGGAATCCCCGACTATTTTGACGAATCGGTGATGGCAGACTATTCTGATTTGTTTAAGGATTTTCCAAATTATAAAATCCGAACATCAAAGGACTTACTGCCGCTGTTCATCGATAAGCCCATGATGTTTCCAAAAGGGGGAAAATTCCAATATAACAACGCAGGATATGTTTTATTAGGGCTGATAATCGAAAGCATTACGGGATTGCCTTTCGATGTCTATCTTGATTCTGCCGTTTTCAGTCTTATGACAATGGACGACACTGGATACTACGAATTGGATCGGCTGCCGGCAAAATGTGCAAACTCCTACATTTTAGATGAGCAGACCAAGCAGTTTTATACGAACATTTATAGTGTCGATGTCAAGGGCACAGGGGCTGGCGGAGCGTTTACCACCGCATCTGACATCGAAAAATTCTGGCGAGGTCTGAGTAGCGGAAAAGTTGTTTCAAAAGAAATGTTCGCTGCGATGACAGCTCCGCAGACAGACGGCGGTGAATACGGCTATGGATTCTGGCTTAATAAAGACACTAATATGCCCTATTTTCAAGGCTCTGATCCGGGCGTGAGCTTTATTTCTTCATGCGATTTTAATAAGCGCCTTATTATCACTATTGCAAGCAACCTCGGGCAGAATGTCTGGGCAATACACAAAGATATCAGAAGCGCTTTACTTTAAGCTTGATAAGCGGCCTTCGGTTTTACCGAAGGCTTTTTTTATGCCCTTTTGTCCGGAAGACACAAGACCATTCGTCCGAATTTGAAAAGACGGCGGACATTTCTGCCCGCCGTCAGGCGATTATTACATAGCTTCAATACAAATTATTCGGGATTCACAGCATTAAACCAGTGCTTCCCCCATTGGTCTGCCGGCAAGCACATGAAAGTGGATGTGGGGAACGGTCTGTCCTGCGTTTTCACCGCAGTTATTGATAACGCTGAAACCGTCGTCCAGCTTTTCCTGCTTTGCAAGAAGCGCGATGACCTCAAAGCAGTGCGAAATTATACCTGAGTTTTCAGTTGTAATCTCTGCCGCGGACTTGATGTGTTCCTTGGGAACGACAAGAAAGTGCACCGGCGCCTGCGGATGAATATCGCGGAACGCAACCACCTTTTCGTCCTCATAAATCTTATCGGAGGGAATCTCCCCCGCAGTTATTTTGCAAAAAATGCAGTCTGCCATGATAATTCTCCTTTTTGTAAAAGGGTTTTTGATTAGTCCTTCGACTTTTCGCTTACAAAGCTGTCAATCGTCGCAAGCGCTTTATTGAGCATGAGTTTGTCTTTCGCCCCGCCCATTGCTCGCTCGGGCTTGCCGCCTCCGCTTCCGCCTGCGATAGTAGTTACGTGCTTAATGAGGTCTCCGGCGCGTATGCCCTTCTTGATTGCTCCGTCACCGCAAACGGAAAGCAGGCTGATTTTTTCGTCGAGTATTCCGGCAATAACAACGACAATACTTATGTCGCGGTCGCGGAGCATATCGCCCATCAAACGCAGGTCCTCCGCCGAGAAGTCTGGGAAGATGCCCGTGATGATTTTAAGTCCACTAACGGTCTTTGCGCCGAGCATAACCTTGTCCGCTTCGACTTTGAGCTGCTGTGCCTGAAGCTTCTCAACCAGCTTGCGTGCGTTCTTATAGTCCTGCATAAGCTGTGCAAATTTTTCTTCAATATCGTTCGGGTTTGTTTTCAAGGATTCGGACATGCGGTGCAGGATCTCGGAACTGATACGCATTTCGTCCACGACGAGCTCTCCGACCATTGCCTCGATGCGTCTTACGCCCGAAGCCACGGAAAATTCGCTTTTTATGCGGAAGGGTCCGATTTTGGCAGTGTTGTCAAGGTGTGTGCCGCCGCAAAGTTCGATGGAATATCCGCTCATGTTGACAACGCGGACGACATCGCCGTACTTCTCGGAAAACAGCGCCATCGCGCCCATTTTCTTTGCCTCTGCAATCGCCATTTCCTTAATGTCTATTGGGTATCCCTCTAATATTGCGCGGTTAACTAGCTTTTCAACGAGCTTAAGCTCTTCTTCCTCGATGGCGGAAAAGTGAGTAAAGTCAAAACGGAGTTTGTCGGGCTCGACAAGCGATCCTGCCTGCTCAACATGTTCGCCAAGAACGGTTTGAAGCACTTTGTGCAGCAGATGGGTCGCGGAGTGCGCGCGCATGATTGCGCGGCGGCGATCCATGTCAATTTTAGCAGTAACTGTTTCATCGGCGGTAATCTGTCCGCTTATCATAATGCCGTGGTGCATATATTTTCCGGCCTTGTTCTTCTGAACGTCGGTAACCTCAAAATCGCCATAAGCAGTTTTGATTGAGCCGTGGTCGGCGGTCTGACCGCCCATTTCCGCATACATCGGGGTTTTGTCGAGAACTATAATTGCTTCGTCTCCCTCGCACGCTTTGGCGGAAAGCTCCTCGCCGACAACGATTGCAAGCATCTTGCATTCGTCTTCGGTTTTATCATAACCTACAAACTGAGTCGGTGTGCTGTCAAGTCCCAGATCTATTCCTGCCCAGGCAAGATCGCCGAGAGCGGCTCTCGCCTCTCTGGCACGAACTCTCTGCTCCTGCATGCTTTGGTCAAAGACCTTGCGGTCAATTGAAAGCCCCTGCTCTTCGGCTATTTCAGCCGTCAAATCAACGGGGAAGCCATAGGTGTCGTATAGCTTGAAAGCATCGGCTCCGCTGAAGACCGTTTCGCCCCTTTTCTTGTGCTCATCAAGCATATCCGAAACGATTTTCATACCCGCATCAATAGTTTTTGAGAAGTTTTCTTCCTCAATTTTGATCACGCGGGTGATATATCCCTGTTTTTGGGCAAGCTCGGGATAGGCGATTTTGTTCTCGGCAATAACTACTGCGCAGACCTCGAAGAGGAAAGGCTCGTTAACGCCGAGCAGCTTGCCATGACGTGCGGCACGACGCAAAAGTCTGCGCAAAACGTAGCCTCGTCCCTCGTTTGAGGGCAAAACTCCGTCGCAAATCATCATGGTTCCGCTGCGGATATGGTCGGTTATTACGCGAAGCGAGGTGTCGACCTTCTTCGACTGACCGTAACGTGCACCTGTGATTTGGCTGACCTTGTTTGTAATACTCATAAGGGTATCAACATCGAACAGGGAGTCGACATCCTGACATACGACAGCAAGGCGCTCAAGCCCCATGCCGGTATCGATGTTTTTCTGAGCAAGCTCGACATAGTGTCCCGCGCCGTCGTTATTAAACTGGCTGAACACGTTATTCCAAATTTCTATAAAGCGGTCGCAGTCACAGCCGACCTTGCAGTCGGGTGAGCCGCAACCGTATTTTTCGCCGCGGTCAAAATATATTTCCGAGCAGGGACCGCACGGGCCGGAGCCATGCTCCCAGAAATTATCCGCCTTTCCCAATCTTGTAATGTTAGCCGCGGGGATACCGATTTCGTCATGCCAGATTGAGAAAGCCTCGTCGTCTTCGACATAAACGGAGGGGTAAAGCCTTGTAGAATCTATGTCCAACCAATTCGGTGAGGTCAGAAATTCCCAGCTCCACGCAATCGCCTCATGCTTGAAATAATCTCCAAAGGAGAAATTCCCGAGCATCTCGAAATACGTGCCGTGGCGGGCAGTGTGACCGATGTTTTCAATGTCGCCCGTACGGACGCACTTCTGGCAGGTGCAGACGCGGCTGCGCGGCGGTTCCTGATCTCCCGTAAACCACGGTTTCATCGGAGCCATACCCGAATTTATCAGTAGCAGCGACGCATCGTTCTGCGGTATCAGTGAAAAGCTCGGCAGGCGCAGATGTCCCTTGCTTTCAAAGAATGAAAGGAATTTTTCTCTTAAATCGTTAAGTCCAAACTTTTCCATGTTGTTTCGTTCCTCCAAATATAGCTCTCTAGGGTTTGTTTGTAAAATGGCGATACACACGGGAGTGAGTTGATTTTTCGTTAGGCGAAGACGATTTTCCGCAGGAATAATGGGTTTATTTCAAGGAAAAGCGGCGCAGCATTGAGGAAAATCAGCAACTTTTGGGCGTGTTGACATTTTTCAAGCAAGCCCTTAAAAAATGCTTTCGTCCCCTGCATTTTAGGGGCGAAAGCATGGCTTCGCGGTACCACCCTAATTTACCCCGAAAATCGGAGCACCTTACGTTATCTTATATCGGGGACAAACCGCCCGCTCTCGCGGATCGCTCAAAAGTGGCTGCGAAAAGTGCCCGTGAGGAGCTTTCACCATTCTCCCTCGCTTTACACTGCCTGCTTTTCGCTGACTTTTTCATGGCGATTTATACAATATGACTGATAGATTTTATCAGTTTTATCAAAGCTTGTCAACAGATTGTTCTCAGCGTTTCAAAGCCTTTGGAAGCGGAAGCCTCATCGTCAGAATCGGCCTAATATTCCGTTGCATGGGGATTGCAGAATTGCAGATTATGAGGTAAAATGGAAAAATACATTTGGATTTTTGAGGTGCTTGCCTATGAAAAGAAGCGAAACCGGCTTTGTGATTTGCTGTTTATTTGCGTTGCCTTTACTATCTTTGGTATATATTTTATGATAACTTTCTTAGGCAATGAGATCAGCCAAATTGGAACTCTTGCGTTGTTGATGTTCAGCGGTACGGGTTTAAGCGTTGCGGACATGTCACAAGCAATGCCGATTCAAAATGGGGCAAAACTCAAACGAATATCTAAGCCGATGATTGCTCTCTCCGCTGCCTTGCTGCTTGACGCTGGATATTCTTTTTGGGCAACCTCCAAATCGCAAGATGTAAACGAGTGGGTACTTATAGTGGTTAGTGTCGTAGTTTGCATAGGTTTATACTTTTTTACAGAAAAGCCCAAGTCCAAGAAGTAACTCACGAATGAAAAAACCTAATTTAGGGGAGGTACTAGCATGACAAACGAGAAAAAGAAGAAGATTTTGTACATAATCGGCGTGGTCTTATGCGGAGCAGCTTTCATTGGAACGGGCGGATTTCTTATTGATTTTTCAAATGGGCTAAGTGTTGTTAATGTGCTGTTTTCTCTTTTGACAGTGATTTTGGCCTGTGCTGTTTCTTTTTTTGGAAAGAGCGCACTCTACAAAGAAACCGCGCAGTGGCCCGTCCGCCGTTGGGCAAAGGAAATGGTTTTACCTGTTGTTCTGACGATTGCTTTGATCTTGTATATAAAAAAATAAGTTGAAATTTTCATTCTTCAAATAAAGGAATCCTCTTGAAACACAATTTCAAGAGGATTCCTTTACTTGCATCATTATACACCCTGCTCCACGCTAAAGCTCATGCATGGCAAGACGTTTTTTCCTAACGAAAATGTAATATCCCACACACATGAGTATACTCGAAACTGTGGAAATCGGAACGGCAAGACCTATCAAAAACAAATTCGTAGCGGGACGAGTGCTTAGAAAATAGCAAAGCGGTATTCTGACAACAAATGAGGCAATCAGCCCCTCAATCATAACAAAGGTTGTCTTTCCAATGCCGTTAAAGTATCCCAAAAAGCAAAACACAAAAGGAACAACCATGAATTCCGCCGCGGTGCCGCGCATATAGCTCCATGCAGAAGCAATTACAACAGAGTCGTCTTCGAAAATCCTTGCGAGAAAATCTCCTGCAAAATACGTCAGCACAGCCATGACTATGCCGAAAGCAAAGGATGTTATCATTCCTACTCGCAAGCCTTTTATCGCCCTATCCTCCTGTTTTGCGCCTACGTTCTGCGCGACAAATGCGGACAGCGCATACATAAATGAAATCGGCACAAGCGCGAGGAAAATGAATAGTCTTTCAGAAATTCCTACGCTTGCTGACGCAACAAGCCCGATTTTGTTAATAATCGCCATTATGACAAGAAACGAAACGCTTGTAAGGAAATCCTGAAGTGCAACCGGTGCACCGACTTTAATAATGTTTTTCTGAGCGCTTGATGTTTTTGTAAGATGTCTCTTCTTAACTCTGAAGGGCAACCCGTCTTTCTTCATTTTGTAAATTGAGAAAGCAACGCTGACCGCCTGAGCGAAAACCGTTGCGATAGCTGCGCCTGACGTATCCATTTTGAAAACGCCGCAAAGTAAAAGGTCGCCAAAGATATTGATTACACAGGCAATTGTTATAAATAGCAGCGGTGATTTTGAGTTTCCCAAGCCTCTAAAAAGCCCGCTTATCACGTTGAACGCCGTGATAAATATCATGCCGGCGCCGCATATGCGAACATATGCAATCGTCTTTTCAACCGCTTCTGCCGGAACCTTCATCAAGTCTACTATTTCATCAGTAAATACTGCCATGAAGACCGAAATCAGAAGCCCCACTACAAAAAACAGTTTAATCATTCCTCCGACTGTCTTTGCTGCGTTTTCATCGTCATTTGCGCCCACAAAGCGCCCTATAAGCACCGTAACGCCCATTGTGAGTCCAACAACTATTTCAGTTATCGTTATCATTATCTGACTGCCGTTAGATACTGCCGAAACGCTTGATGTGTCACCGAACTTGCCGACCACAATCATATCAACGGCACCGTAAAGCGCCTGCAGCAGTATTGTAAGCATTAGGGGTATCGCAAATTTCAATAGCGGCGCGAAAACCTTCCCATGTAAAATTGTGTCTTTGCCGGTAGACATTCTGAACTCCTTGAGAAGCAGCCGCCTCTATTTTTAATAATACTTTTCGTCGTTCGCTTTTTCCTCACAGTCGCGCATCGCCTCAAGAGTCTTGCTTAGCAACGTGTCAAGCTCCCAACCGAGCATCTTCGCTCCCTGTTCAATGATTTCACGGTCGCAGCCGGCGGCAAATTTCTTGTCCTTGAATTTCTTTTTAAGTGAGCTTAGTTCCATATCCTGTACGCTCTTTGATGGGCGCATGAGCGCAGCGGCACCGATCAGCCCCGTAAGTTCGTCGGAAGCAAACAGCACTTTTTCCATGTGGTGCTCAGGGTATACATCGACGCATATACCGTAACCGTGGCTGGCAACGGCGTGAATAATTCTTTCGTCAAGTCCTCTTTCGCGCATGATTTCCTGAACCTTGACGCAGTGTTTTTCGGGGTATAGCTCAAAATCCAAATCATGAAGCATGCCCACGATTTCCCAAAAATCAGCTTCATCTGCATAGCCCTCTGTCTCTGCGAAATAGCGCATGCAAAGTGCCACAGTCTGTGAGTGCTTAAGGTGAAAACTGTCCTTGTTATATTCTTTCAGCAACTTCCACGCCTGTGTTCTATTTAGCTCTGTCATATCAAGAATCCCCCTAGTCAGTGTAATTTATTCGGTTAGTATAACACATAAAAAACTGATATTCAACACTAACAAGCGAAGTGACAGGCTAATAAAGCCTGTCACTTCGCTTGTTATTTCAATGTAACAGATGTCCTTATCAATCTCCGAAGAAAATGCCAACATCTCTCGCAGTCTCAATAAGTGGGTGGTCCGTCGGCAGGAATTTTGTCCTGCTCGCCGCATCTTCGAGAGGAACGTAAACTATCGCACCGTCCCGTATTCCGACCATATAACCGTATTTTCTTTCCATAATCAGCCGTGCTGCTGCAGTGCCGAACTGTGTCGCCAGAATGCGGTCGTAAGGGCACGGTGGGCCACCTCTCTGGTAGTGCCCGGGTATGGTTACACGAGTTTCCTGCCCTGTTATGCTCTCCAGCTCGCTCGCTATGCGATAGGATATTGTTGAATACTTCATGGCTTCCTTAATTGCTCTGTGCTCGTCCTCAGTCAGAACTGCATCGTTCACGGAAACGGCGCCCTCCGCCACGGCAAGTATCGTAAACTTGCTTCCGCGCCTCCTGCGGATTTCGATTGCCTCGGCCACTTTTGCCATGTCATACGGAATTTCCGGTATGAGCACGACATCCGCTCCGCTTCCCAGTCCGGCATGCAGCGTGAGCCAGCCCGCGTCGCGGCCCATCAGTTCAACAAGAAAAATACGACTGTGGGAGCTTGCTGTGGAGTGTATATAGTCAATAACATTTGTTGCTATGTCAACGGCGCTTTGGAATCCGAAGGTCGTATCCGTTCCCCAAATGTCGTTATCTATGGTTTTTGGAAGTGTAATTACGTTCATGCCCGCATCCATCAGGAGCTTTGCGCTTTTTTGGGTGCCGTTACCACCCATTACGACAAGGCAGTCAAGGTTGAGGCGATTATATGTATCCAGCATCGTAGGCATAACATCGTCGCCGTTGTCATCGACAATAGCTTTTCCGGGAATGAACTTCTGACGTGAGGTTCCGAGTATCGTTCCGCCCTGCGTCAGTATGCCGGAAAAGTCCTTTGCCTCCATATATTTGTAGTCGCCCTCGATGAGTCCCCTGTACCCATCGTACATGCCGAATATTTCAACATTATCTATGTGCTGAAAAAGAGCTTTTCCCACACCGCGTATTGCCGCGTTCAAACCCTGACAGTCGCCACCGCTCGTTACGATGCCTATTTTTGTACAGCGTTTCATATATGTTCCCCCAATGTATGTTGGTGTCACTCATTACTAACGTATCATACAGCGATGCTTGGGGAATGTCAATAAAATCGTTCAGCGACAAGCATTACCTGTTGCTGAACGATTTTGAATTTCTTATTTTAGAAGTCCCTGCTCCATCATTGCTTTGACTTTGATAGGCAAACCGTAAAGATTTATGAAGCCCTCGGCATCCTTCTGGTTGTAGTCGCTTGCGCCGAAGGTCGCGATGTCCTCGGAATACAGCGAATATGGGGATGTAACGGAGGAATTTATCATATTGCCCTTATAGAGTTTGAGCTTAACCTTGCCCGTAACATTTTCCTGTGTTGTTTCGACAAAAGCATCAAGTGCCTTTTTGAGAGGAGTGAACCACTGCCCGTTATAGACAAGTTCGGCATATGTGACGGCAAGCTGTTCCTTCAAGTGAGCTGTCGCCTTGTCAAGACAGAGCGTTTCGAGTACCTGATGAGCGTAATACAAAATCGTTCCGCCCGGGGTTTCGTAAATTCCGCGGCACTTCATTCCGACAAGTCTGTTTTCAACTATGTCGATGATGCCGATGCCGTTCTCGCCGCCGATTTTGTTGAGCTTCCAGATAATGTCCGCAACCTTCATCTTTTCGCCGTCAAGGGCAACGGGTGTTCCCTTTTCAAACTCAAGCTCTACATAAGAGGGCTTGTCGGGAGCCATTTCGGGAGAAACGCCCATTTCAAGGAAGCCGGGTTTATTGTAAAGCGGCTCGTTTGCGGGATTTTCAAGGTCAAGCCCCTCATGACTCAGGTGCCACATGTTCTTGTCCTTGGAGTAGTTCGTTTCTCGGTTTATCTTCAGAGGAATATTGTGTGCCTCGGCATAATCGATTTCTTCATCGCGGCTCTTAATGTCCCACTCTCTCCACGGAGCGATAATCTTCATCTGCGGCGCAAGAGCCTTTACCGCAAGCTCAAAACGCACCTGATCGTTGCCCTTGCCGGTGCAGCCGTGGCAGATTGCGTCCGCGCCCTCTTTCAGCGCGATTTCGACCAAGCCCTTTGCGATGCAGGGGCGCGCGGTGGAAGTTCCGAGAAGATATGTCTCGTACTTTGCTCCGGCCTTCATGGTGGGAATAAGGTAGTTTTCGGCATAGTCGTCAATCAGGTCGAGAATATAGAGCTTGCTCGCCCCCGTATTTAAAGCCTTTTCTTCCAGTCCCTCAAGTTCGTCGGTCTGTCCGACGTTTCCGGAAACGGCAATGACCTCGCAGCCGTAGTTTTCCTTGAGCCACGGAATGATTATTGATGTATCAAGTCCTCCCGAATAGGCAAGGACGCATTTTTTAATGTCGCTCATGGGTATTCCTCCGAATAATTAATTGATTTTATTGAATTATAACATTTTGTTTTCCTAAAAGCAATAGTGATAATGCAATAATATTTGCTTATTCGTGAATATTATTTAGTATTATCGTTATATTATCCAGTTTTAATGAATATTGTGAATATTTGCATTTGTTATCGAATCGTGCTAATATATGCGCATATTGATAGTTTAACTAAGGAGAGAAAGACAAATGTCCATCGAAAAAGGGCGTGAATTTTTCCGCGCACAGGGAATTGAATACAGGGTTCAGGAGTTTTCGGTTTCCAGCGCAACTGTCGAGCTTGCCGCCGAAGCCCTCGGCGTATTGGCTGCCCGAATAGCAAAAACGCTTTCGTTCAAAAGCGGTGATAACTGCATTCTTGTCGTTGCGGCAGGAGACGCGCGAATTGAAAACCATAAATTCAAGGACAATTTCGGCATTAAAGCAAAGATGCTCACAGCAGACGAGGTTTTGGAACTTGTCGGTCACGCCGTCGGCGGTGTTTGCCCCTTTGGCGCAAATGATGGCGTTCCCGTATATATTGACAAGTCAGTTCTTCGCTTCAAGACAGTATTTCCCGCCGTCGGAAGCTCGAACAGTGCGATTGAGCTTACGCCTGACGAGCTTTATAAGTACTCTTCCGCCCTTGAATGGGTTGATGTTTGCAGGCTTCCCGAGGACGCGGAATGAGCACAAAATGTTTTCTCTGTCCACGAAATTGCGGAGTTGACCGTACCATCGGTGAGCTTGGCTTTTGCCGCTGCGGAGACTTACCCATAATTGCAAGAGCCGCTCCGCACTTTGGCGAAGAGCCTTGTATTAGCGGAGATTTCGGCAGCGGAACTGTGTTCTTTTCCGGCTGCAACATGCATTGCGTTTTTTGTCAAAATCGCGAAATCAGCTTTGAGGGACATGGTAGAGCAATAAGTGTTGTGCGGCTTGCCGAAATTTTTTCGGAGCTTGAGGAGCGCGAAGCTCACAACATTAACCTCATTACCCCCACGCATTTTACAGATAAAATACTCGCGGCACTGAAAATCGCAAAGCCTAAGATTCCCGTCATGTGGAACAGCTCTGCATACGAGAGTGTCGAGACCCTCAAAATGCTTGAGGGCTATGTTCAAGTCTATATGCCAGACCTCAAATACACCTCTCCCGACTCGGCTTTCCGCTATTCCGGCGCAAAAGACTATACGAATACGGCGAAGTCGGCTATACTGGAAATGTACCGTCAGACAGGTAGTTTCGTTATGGACAACGATGGGCTACTAAAAAGCGGCGTTCTGATTAGGCACCTAATCTTACCAAACAGACTTGACGACGCCTTTGATGTTATTGACTGGGTATCCGAGAGTTTTCCGAAAAACGCCGTGCTCTTCAGCCTTATGAGCCAGTTCGTACCCCTTGCGGACAGGGCAGAGTTTCCCGAGCTTGCCCGCTCGCTTTCACGAGAGGAGTTTGACAGGGCGCAGAGCTATCTATCCTTATCGGCGATTGAAAACGGGTATTTTCAGGAGCTTTCATCCGCAACTGATGAGCTTATTCCGAGCTTTGACCTAACAGGAGTTTAGAACTTATAATATTTTGGAGGTAACCCTATGGCACTTGAAATCGGGCAAAAATTCACACGTGAAATGCTTGTCACAGAGCAAAATGTTGTATCGGCTCTTTCGGATACAATCAAGTTCGACGTTCTCGCAACCCCCTACTTGGTTGCGCTCATGGAAGACTCCTGCAACAGCAATCTTATGCCTCATCTTGACAACGGCTATGTCAGCGTTGGCTTCCATGTGGACATCTATCACACCGGTGCGACGCCTATCGGCATGAAGGTCTGGGTCGACAGCGAGATTACCGAAATTGACGGCCGAAAGATTACATTCAACGTGATGGCCCGCGATGAAAACGGAGATGTCGGCTTCGGTACGCATGAGCGCTTCATAGTAAATCTTGAACGTTTTGCAAAGAAACAAGCAGGAAAAGCTTGATTAAATTTTGAATATTAAACATCAATTTCTGCTGCTATGCAAAGAATGTTAGTAAAATTAGCAGTTGACAAGTGCAATTTGGGTGTTTATAATAGGCAACAATAAGAAAAAAGCAATGAAAAGGATTAGTAAGCGCCGAGCGAAATTCAGAGAGAAGCCGTTAGCTGCGAGACTTCATGAACGGAGCGCTAAAGCCGCCTTTGAGCTGTGGACGGAAAGCATTTATGCAAGTACACTCCAACGGATCTCCGCCGTTATTTGGAGCTCGGTATACGAAATTATTTTCAAGTACCGTATGAGTGCGGGAATCTTTCCCGAATTTAGGTGGTAACACGGACAGCAGTTCGCCCTAAGCATATCAATAGATATGCTTAGGGCTTTATTTTTTTGTGGGAGGAACTATTATGAAGGAAATTTCTAAATCGAAGAAACTTAACAATGTTGCCTACGACGTACGCGGCCCGGTTTTGGACGCGGCAATGGCAATGGAAGCCGCAGGAGCAAAAATCCTGAAACTCAACATCGGAAATCCCGGTGCCTTCAGACTAGAGGCTCCGGCCTACATACTTGACGCAATGTCGGGCTCGCTTTCCATTTCCGAGGGGTACTCAGACTCAAAGGGCATTTTGGAAGCCCGCGAAGCAATAGCAGCCTACACCCGTAAAAAAGGAATCGAGGGTGTCTGTCTGGAGGACATCTACACAGGCAACGGCGTTTCAGAACTTATCGTCATGTGTATGCAGGGACTTCTTGATTCCGGAGATGAAATACTTATCCCCTCTCCCGATTATCCGCTTTGGACTGGTGCGGCAACGCTTGCCGGTGGCAATGTCGTGCACTATATATGCGACGAAAAAAGCGATTGGATTCCCGATATTGCCGACATAAAAAGCAAGATAACTCACAGAACCAAGGCGATAGTTGTTATTAACCCCAACAATCCCACCGGCGCACTCTACGAGCCCGATGTTCTACTTCAAATTGCTCAGATTGCACGCGAAAACGACCTAGTAATATTCGCTGACGAGATCTATGACAGACTTCTTATGGACGGTAGGTCGCATACCTCTATTGCCGCACTTGCTCCCGACCTTTTTGTTGTAACAATGAACGGGCTTTCTAAATCCCACCTTATTGCAGGTTACCGCTGCGGTTGGATGAGCATTTCGGGCAACAAAGAACACGCCAAAAGCTACATTGAGGGACTCAACATGCTCTCCTCCATGCGCCTGTGCTCAAACGTGCCAGGCCAGCGTGCGATTAAGCCCGCTCTCGAAAATCTCGACTCTTCTGACTACCTGTTAAAGCCCGGCGGAAGAATCTACGAGCAGCGCGAAGCTATTTGCACGGCGCTTGACAAGATTGACGGCATAAGCTATGTGAAGCCAAAAGCCGCGTTCTATGTATTTCCCAAAATTGACGCTAAACGCTTTAATATCACCAACGACGAACAATTTGTCCTGGACTTTCTGCGTAAAAAGCAGGTGCTTCTGGTTCATGGAGGCGGCTTCCATTGGGAGAAACCGGACCATTTCAGAATAGTCTATCTGCCCGAGCCGAGCGTACTGCAAGAATCAATGGAAAAGCTTGGTGATTTTCTCAAAACCTATAAACAGGCATAATAAAAGAGACGTTTTCCGAACCCGGGAAACGTCTCTTTTATTTGGTTATTCGCTTTTACTCTTATGTAGATTGATTCCGATAAAGGCCGACATATAGGACTTAACAAAGCGAAGTTACTTTTGAATATATAACGGCAGGGGTTCATGTCGAGTCGGAAGTTTCTCTGCGGTCTGCTCCTCTGTGGGAAGTGCGGGGCGTTCCTTCTGCGGCAGGAAAAGCACGAGAGCAATGCCGATAGTCAATACGATTGTTGTACAAAGTCCCCCTTCGATTCCGAAAGAACCGCCGGAAATAATTTCGCGTCCGGAAACAAAAGTCGTCCCAAAAACGGAGCTGCCTAGTCCTGTGCCGCTGACCGAAATGCCGAAAACATTGCCCTGAAAGAAGTTCCATGCCGAATGTATCGCGCAAGCACCCCAAAGGTCATCCATCCGCAGGACATAGCAAGCGGCGAAAGTGCCGAAAAGCGTTAGATTAATGACGGCTAATAGGCTAATTCCCTGATTTGCAAGGTGCCCCGCTGAAAAAACCAGCGAACTTAAGAATACGGCTACGGCCACAGGAACCTTATTTGTCAAGGAAATCATAAAATATCCGCGAACACAAACCTCCTCGCTCATTCCCTGCACAAGATAGCCGAGGAAAAACAAAACAACATAGAAGGCAGAAGCTCCTGAATTTAAGCCCGAAAATTTTGCTCCGCCTAAAAGAACAGCCAATGCGACTGTCGCCGTTATCATGGCGATACCTATGAGATATCCGAAGCCGTAATTCTTCAACATGCCCCTTCTGCGCAGTCCCATCGAAGCAAAAGAGCGGCCCTCAATATGGCGGCAATAAACTATTACAAGAAATGTCATTAGAGCAGTTGCAAACAGAGTTAGAACTGTAAACCACTCCGGAAGATTGTTCATAAAATCGTATATGTATGCTTGAAATTTCTCTATACCTTCTGTGGCAATATGCGCGAAATCGTAATTTTTAGCAATAACGATTCCGAGCGGCACGCCGATAATAATAGAAGTCGCTATTTCACACACGAAAAAAACGGCAATAAATATAAGAATCTGAAGAACGATGTGCGGCTTATGCTTTGCCTTTCTCGCCTCATAGAGCATTATGTTGTTTCCTGTATTGAACATATTTTTCTCCCCTATAAACATAATTGAGCCTGATTATAGCTCAGGCTCAATTATACATTATGCTATTTATATTTTCAATATTTTCTGTTATTCAAGGTTGAGCTTGTTTTTGAGGAAATAGTGGCTGAGAATGAAGAATCCGGCCGTTATTACTATGGTAAGTGCGAGATAGAACCAGAAGTATGGCTGAACCGCCCCAAAAAGGATGTTATATGCTTCCAACCCGTTTTGGGTGTCCAATGCGCCTCCGGTGAGGCTTTCCATCGTTTTCACCATGCTTCCGCCCATGAAAAATTGAGCAATGGTCGAAAGAATACTAACCGCAATCTGGATTACAAAATAGAACCCTATAGCGGCGAGAATTTTATGCTTCTGCGATACTATTCCGCCTATAATAAGCGCTAGATAAACCTGAAGAATACTGCTGGCAGTGCCGATAAAAACAAGCAGAGCAAACTCAAGTATGGGCCATGCAACTCTTGCACCGATTGTGACATTGACCTCATGGATCATTTTGCCGATTTCTCTGTACGCTTCTGTGTTTAAAAATCCGCTTTCGGCTGTGCCGAACAGAACAAAAATGTTTACACAGATAAATATGACTACGCTGCTGATGATGGTCCAAATCATTGCTGTAATAAGCTTTGACCACAGTATCTCCGATGTTGTAACCGGAAGTGTAAAGGTGAGGTAACCCTCACCGCACATCAGGTTTTTATAGAAGTGCTGGAATATAATGAACGCGACAAGAATTGATGCCGCGATAATCGCGACCACCATTATTCCGCTCAAAAAGCCTGTAATCACTCTGATAAGATTAAATAAACCACTTGTCTGAAGGTTTGAATATCCGGCTCTTATATTGAACGCAAAGCCGAGTGTTGCAAGTATCGTTGCGGAAAGAACGGCAAGCTGCGTGGGAAACAGCACCCTCGACAGTGAGGTAAAATCGTGTTTTATAAGTTTGCCTAGCATCTGAACACCTCCCTGAAGTACTGGTCAATGGATTTACCCAGATCCTCTCGGAGACTGTCCGTAGAGGCGTAGGAAACCAGCTGTCCGTTCTGAATGAACATGAACTCGTCCAAAATCTTTTCCACGTCGGCTATTAGATGAGTGGAAATGAGAACCGTCGAGTCCTCGCAATAGTTTTTCAAAATTGTTCCGAGTATATAGTCGCGTGCCGCAGGATCAACGCCACCGATAGGCTCATCCAGAAGATAAAGTTTTGCGTGGCGAGACATAACCAGCACGAGCTGCACCTTTTCCTTTGTGCCCTTTGACAGGGTTTTCATTCTCGCGTTTGCGGGAACCTGCAGACTTTGCAGCATGGAGGTGGCTCTGTCAATATCAAAGTCCGAATAAAAGTCCTGGAAAAATTCTATGCATTCCAAAACCGTCATCCAATCCGGCAAATAGGTACGCTCGGGAAGATATGAAACAAGTGCCTTGCTTTCAATTCCCGGCTTATATCCGCAAACGCGAATTTCACCCTCGGTCGGTGTCAAAAGTCCGCAGGCAAGCTTAATCAGCGTTGTCTTTCCGCTTCCGTTTGGTCCTAATAGTCCGATGATTTTGCCGGCAGGCAGACTTATACTCAGGTCATGCAGCGCCGCATTCGGGCCAAAACACTTAGATAGCCCCTTGCACTCAAGTATCGCTTCGCTCATCACTGCTTCCCTCCCCGCTTCTTGCTTCTTCTAGCAAGTGGATTGTCTGTTCACTGGTGTAACCCAGTGCCGCCATGCTCTTCAAGAACTCCGTTGCAAGCAATTCACCGCGTTCCTTTCTTGCCATTTCAATTTTACTCCCCTCTTGTGTAACATATTTGCCCGTGTTTCGTTGGGTTTCGATTAGCCCAACGCTTTCAAGTTCCGATAGCGCTCTCTGCACCGTGTTCGGATTTACGGCGGCTATGATTGCGAACTCTCGTACACTGGGTAGCTTTTCGCCCATTTTGAATGTTCCGGTCAGTATCCCCGAAACGATTTGATCGGACACCTGAACATATATAGGCCTCTCATTGGAAAACTCCCAAGCCAAATCATCACTACCTTTCGCTGTTGTGTGTATTAGTTGCCTAGTACACTATCACAATAGTACACTTAGCGTCCATCATTGTCAATAGTTTTTTCGAAAAATTTTCCCGATATTCTTATTATTTAATGTTATGTCTACCCAAATGGCTAATTTCACAATATATTAGCACTATTTTATATGGTAATAATAGTTATGTCTACCTTTCATTTGCTGGAATCCGAAGTCTTTTTGCCTTTGTTCACAAAAAATAGCGGACGCATTTTCAAATAAAACACCGCCTGTCGCAAACTATTATCCTGCGATAGGCGGTATTTTTTATTTTGGGGCTATCCCATAGGCTCCCGAAGTTGGGTCCAGAAACAATTGTATGTGCGGCGGGGCAAAGGTAAAGGCTGCGAAGCAGGCCATCAGAAATAATAATCCCATTATCGCCAGACCTTTTGAGAAAGACGAAGAAAACTCCTCAGTACGAAGCATTTTGTAGCTAAAACGATATGCCGCATACCCCGCTATTATGAAAAGCAAAATATCAGCAATTAGAAAATCTCTTCCTATTATCACAGTGCAGGTGTAGAAGCCTACTACTATAATAGCCATACCTAGGAGTATTGACAAAAACCGTATCGGTATAAAATTCTCCAGTTTCCTGCCGAACAAAAAATACTCGACGATTCCGAAAACAAGCATCGGCACGAAAAGAAGTTTCAGATGCTCCCACACGCTTTCATTGACCGCACTGAACACGCCGACAATCAGGTTTTCTCCGGCCCATTCATAAGCAAAATGAAGCGCCGTTCCAATTACTACTGTAACAATGAATCCCGCAATCTGTGGCTTTTTAAGCTTCATAACAAGCCCCCATCGCAAAGTATACCCACTTATTTTCCCCTGCATGGAAGTTCACTCAAAAATCGAAATCGGAACAAAATTTCCGCCACAGATATATATGCAGAGTATCAGCGGAAAATACAAAAAAACAGCACGCCGGATATAAATCCGACGTGCTGCCAAAAAACGAAATTAAGCTTTCATAGTAGCCAGTTTTATCTCCTGACGGTGAGAAACGCTGACAAGAAAACTTACTACGTAATTATTGCTTAGCCAATGCCCTTTGCAGTGCAAGCATCAAGGAATTCCTGAATCTTTGCTTCGGGAATCTTAGCAGCGGGGGTCTTAGCAATCTTGCCAAGTGTGAAGCCCTTAGCCATCTTCATCATGGGGTTCTTGGTGGTGCCGGGGATGATTTCGTCCATAACTGCGCATGCTTCGGGATTTGCCAGAACGTCAGCAACTATTGTATCCATTGTAAATGCCATAATAATGACCTCCAAAATAAATTAAAAATTAAGTCGCTTAACCGCCAAAGAAGCTGCAAGAAGTGCCGTCAGGATCACCCGAAATGCAGCTTAAGCGATCTCGCTGACCGCCGGACAGGTTTGTGACCAGCTGTAGTCAAGATACTTCTTGACCTACTGAGAGGTTATCACGGTAGCCTTTCGGTGTCAATTGTGCAAAAGCACAAAATAAATCCAGATTAAGGGTGAACTTGCACAATCTTCATTCTTTGATACTGTTACGCTACAATTTGGAACGCTCTGGAACGAACACTAATTCAATATTAAAACGAATTTGACACATATTGTCTAATATATTTTTTATTAATTTAACACATTACTTTCCTGTACAGCTTGCGACACATCCTAACCGGAGCGTTTGTTACCGCTTTATCTTTTACCTTGTTACTGATACTATTACGAATTTTTTTAATATTATATAAAATTCAACCCCCACCCCCGCTTGCGCCTAATTTTATATATGATATATTTTTATTCGGGAGCTGAGATTTGCTTATCGCGACTCAGTTGGATTATTAATTATTGGGGGAAATACAATGCATATTCCGGACAACTATTTGAGTCCATCAACCTGTGCTGTCATGGCCACAGCAATGGTTCCCATTTGGGCTATATCAATTAAAAAGGTGAAGAAAGAGATTTCCAAGGCTAAAATGCCTCAGCTCGGAATTGCCGCTGCTCTGTGCTTTCTTCTGATGATGTTTAATGTTCCTTTGCCGGGCGGCACTACGGGGCACGCCGTCGGAGGAACGCTTATTGCGATATTACTCGGTCCATATTCGGCCTGTATATCGGTATCGGTCGCCCTAATTTTACAGGCTCTACTTTTTGGCGACGGCGGTGTTCTCGCAATCGGAGCGAATTGCTTTAATATGGCGTTCGTTTTACCCTTCTTCGGCTACTTTATCTATAAATTCATTAAGGACCACACCAAATCATCAAAGGGAGAATATGCCGGTGTCATCGTTGGATCCTATTTCGGAATAAACATTGCGGCTCTATGTGCTGCAATTGAATTCGGCATTCAGCCTCTCCTATTTAAAAACGCAGTCGGTCAGGCGCTCTACTGTCCCTACCCTCTGTCCGTATCTATCCCGGCTATGATGATTCCGCACCTGTTGGTTGCTGGCGTCGTAGAAGTCCTGTTCACAGTTCTAATTTTTGCATTCGTAAAAAGAGTTTCTCCCGATATGGTCTTTGATAATGACAAGAAAAAATCCAAGCCCATTCTAATCCTTATTGCGGCTCTAGTCTGTCTTTCCCCTCTAGGTCTTCTCGCAACCGGTACTGCCTGGGGTGAATGGGGCGGCGACGAGATTGCGTCCATTGTTTCGGGTGGTAGTGCGCTCGGTTATACTCCCTCGGGAATGACAAGCGGAATTAGCTTTTCGACTCTGATACCTGATTACGCCGTAAGTGGGGTTCCAGAATTTTTCGGCTATATAATTTCCGCTCTTCTTGGCGTGGATCTGCTTATTATCGTATTCAAAATAATCAGCAGTATTAAGAAGGATAAAGCGGATCAGGTTGGATAAAGGTTTACAACAGACTAAGAACAGGATATAATGCCGACATTATATCCTCAAAAAAGGAGGAGCATATTCATGCTCGAATGGCTTTTAAAAAGTGAAAACTATGCTCCCGTATCAGATAAAGATACTTTTATTAACAAAAGTATCCTGTCTTTTTTGAAGTTGGTTTCCAAAATTCGAGCACAGAGCAGTTATGACAAGGACAAGTTGTTTGTGTCGCCGGTTTTTAAGCTCGTTTTCACCTTACTCTATATTGTCCTGCTCTCTGTGTCTCAGAGCTTCACTTACCTATATATGATGATTACCTATATTATGTTGGTTTTATGTGCCATGCCGGGCAAGGATATTATTAAGGTTCTGCGCGGAAGCCTTATCGCTACTTTGTTCACCGTCATAATACTTCTGCCGGCCGCCCTTTCCGGCAACAGGTACAGCATCACGATGATTCCCGTCAAGGTTTTTGCAACCATTACAGCCGTAAACATTCTCTCGTATTCGACTCGCTGGGACCGCATCATTGGCGCGCTCAAGCGCTTTCATTTCCCCGATATGTTCATATTCGTCTTTGACATCACGATAAAGTACATCTATATGCTCGGTGAGTTTTCGCTCGAAATGCTTTACGCGCTTAAGCTGCGTTCCGTCGGTAAGAACAAAAAGAAATACGCGTCGCTCGGCGGAGTCGGCGGAACTCTTTTCATAAAATCGCGTGAAATGTCGGAGGAAATGTATTCCGCAATGGAGTGCCGCGGTTTCACGGGTGAGTATCATGTTTATGAAAAGTTTCAGGTTAAGTTTGCCGACTATGTTTATATTTTGATTAACATAGGAATTGTTTCTTTATTTATATATTTTCAGGGGTTACTATGATTGAATTAATTGACGTAAACTATTCCTATGAAGGTAATAAAGCTTTAAACGGTATCAATTTAAAAATTGAAAAAGGTCAATCCGTTTCACTGCTCGGACCGAACGGGAGCGGAAAATCCACCCTACTGAAGCTCATTAACGGGCTCATATTCCCCGACAGTGGCGTTTACAGGTTTAACGGCGAGGAAATCACCGAGAAAAAGCTCAAAGACGCAAAATTCTCGAAGTCCTTCCATCAAAGACTTGGCTTTGTTTTTCAGAATTCTGAGACGCAGCTTTTCTGTTCCAATGTGTATGACGAGATCGCCTTTGGTCCAAGACAGATGGGTATGGACGAAAAAGCGGTAGAGGAGCGAGTGGGCGACTGCCTCAATCTTATGAAAATGCAAGATTTCAGGAACAGGCAGCCCTATCATCTGAGCGGTGGAGAAAAGAAGAAGGTCGCCATCGCATGCGTCCTTGCCTTAAATCCCGACGTGCTCGTACTTGACGAACCGATGAATGGGCTTGACCCGAGGACGGAACGTTTCCTTGCCGAATTTATATTAGGACTTAACAAGGCCGGAAAAACAATTATCACTTCTACGCATAATCTGGAGTTGGTTCAGGAAATTTCCGAACGGGCAATTCTTTTTGATGAAGCCCATACAATCGCGGCAGACCTACAGACACATCAACTGCTGGACGATATAGATTTGCTGAAGAGAGTTAATTTGGTCGACGAGTATTACCACAAACACCAGGAGCACGGCCAAGGGCACTTCCATATCCATAATTATTAAGCCTTTATAAAAATATTCAGGATAGTTTAAACGGCTCGAAGGCTTTTGCTTTTGAGCCGTTTATAATAAAGTGAAATTGATACAAGTTCGTTTCTTGCAATTTCAGCTAATTTATGTTAGCATAATTTGTATAAATCAACATCTACTGCAACGGAGGATACGATATGTCTTTTTCCGAAATGTCTGCGCGTTCGTTTACGGAGCTTCTTGCTTCTTCAGAGTCTGTCCCCGGCGGCGGCGGTGCTTCCGCTCTTGTCGGTGCCATCGGAACCGCGCTTGCCTCAATGGTAGGAAATCTTACAACAGGTAAGAAAAAATATGCTGAATTCGAGTCCGACATTCAGCGTATTCTAATAAAAGCTTCGCTCCTTCGTAATACTCTCCTTCCGCAGATTGACGAGGACGCAAAGTGCTTTGAGCCGCTGTCAAAGGCCTATGGTATGGCGAAAGATGACCCGACACGCGATGAGGTTATGGAAAACGCGCTCCGTTTTGCCTGTACCTCGCCTATGGCGATTATGCATACCGCCGCCGAAGCCATTGAACTTCATGCCGAGCTTGCCGTAAAAGGCAGTGTCATAATGCTTTCCGATGTCGGCGTGGGTGTTTTGTGTTGCAAGACCGCGCTCATGGGCGCCAGCCTCAGCATTTATATAAATGCTCGTTTGATGAAGGATCGCGAATATGCCGAGACTATGAAAACGGAAACCGATGTTCTGCTTTTAAAATACTGTGAGTTGGCCGACAGAACATATGCCGATGTATTTGAAAAGCTTAAGTGAAAGGATGAGCCAAGCATGGCAATAGAACTGAAAGGCGCACCGGTTGCCGACGCGATTAACGCACGCTCTCAAGAAGAGCTTTTATTTCTGTTTAAAAACGGAATAACACCCACTCTCGCGATTGTTCGCGTCGGAGCGTGCGAAGACGATATTGCCTATGAAAACGGTGCCGTCAAGCGCTGTGAAAAGGTGGGCGTTGCGGTTTCCTGCGTTGTTCTGAACGAGAGTGTTACGCAGGACGAGCTTTTGCATAAGATATACGAACTCAATGCCGACTTTGCCGTTCACGGCGTTCTGATTCTCATGCCGCTGCCGAAGCATCTGGACGGCGACGCAGTGCGGCACGCCCTTGCGCCCGAAAAGGACGTGGACGGTATTACAGACGGTTCACTTGCGGGAGTTTTTACGGGCAGTGGAAACGGCTTCCCTCCCTGCACTGCGCAGGCCTGCATAGAGATTCTCAACCATTACGAAATCGACTGCAAGGGTAAAAGAGCCGTTGTAATCGGACGAAGTCTGGTTGTCGGTAAGCCTGTTGCGATAATGCTAATGGCAAAGAACTCCACTGTTACTGTTTGCCATACAAAGACAGTCGATATGCCAACGGTCACCAAAAACGCCGAAATATTGATTGTCGCCGCCGGAAAATCAAGGGCAATCGGCGCCGAATACCTCTCGGAAAATCAGGTCGTCATCGATGTCGGAATCAATTTTTCTGACGGCGTGATGTACGGCGATGTGGATTTTGAGGCCGCCTTACCTCTTGTTTTAGCAATAACACCTGTTCCTGGCGGTGTCGGAACTGTCACAAGCTCTGTTTTGGTGAGTCACGTAATCGAGGCGGCTAATCGTCAGAGCAAGAAGTAGTTTCCTGAATACAGAGATAATAAAAGGACGCAGTCAGTGAGTAATTCACCGATTGTGTCCTTTGTTTTTGATTAATAGGGCATTTTGTACTTAGTATTTTTTCTTTTTTATAACCTTAAGTCTGACGAACTCCTCGCGTTCCTTTTCCTCAAGCTGTTCGCCTATCCGTGCAATGTCCTCTTCCAACCCGGGAATAACGATGTTATGAAGCGCATTTGCTCTTTTCTGTGCCTTCTTAATATAGTACGCAAGTCTGTAAATGCTGTTTTCAAGCTCGGCAAGCTCAATCGTAAGCGACTTAACTTTGCTGAATTTTTTATAGGCATCATCAAGCGCTGAAGTAGTTCCCGAAAAGCCGTAAGGTATAACGCTTGTATCCACAAGCGAACCGGTAACCGTCGGCAGTTCAACGCCCATAACGCTGCGATATCGCACACGCACGGAATCATCGATTGGCAAAGCCGCGGAAATATCATCAACCCCACCCATGGATATGTTCGCTATTTGCATGGCGTGGTACGCCTCTGAAAAGGTCTGTTCAATTCTGGCCTGAAGCTCGGTTGCGCTGTCTATCAGCGTAATTAGCTCATGTATAAGGATATTACGCTTCTTATCCATCAAATCAAAGCCGTTTTCCGCAAGCTCACGCGAGCGCTTTACGGCGATTAGGTTGCCCTTCGTCGGCGGCAAATTTGCCATTATTTCGGTCACCTCCTTACAAGGTATTATAAAAAGCAAAGTGAAGCGGTCTTATTTTGCACCTGTGTAGTATTTATCCAGCAGTTTGTCGGAAACTCGTCCAAGCTCCTGCCTCGGCAACATAGACAAAAGCATCCAGCCCAAATCCAGAGTCTGTTCAAGCGTTCTATTTTCTCTGTAGCCCTGTGTTATAAACTCGCTTTCGAAGCGTTTGCCGAATTCCACATACAGCTTGTCGATTTCCGAAAGTTCATCCTCGCCGATTACGGAGGCAAGACTTCGGGCATCAGCAACCGCACTGTAGGAAGCGAAAAGCTGGTTTGCCAAATCCGCATGATCCTCACGCGTATAGCCCTCTCCCGTTCCGTCCTTCATAAGGCGGGACAAGGACGGCAGAATCGCAACCGGAGGATAAATTCCCTTCTGTTCCAAATCACGCGAGAGAACAATCTGTCCCTCTGTGATGTAGCCGGTAAGGTCAGGAATCGGGTGGCTTATATCGTCATTAGGCATTGTCAGAATAGGAACTTGAGTAACGCTGCCCTTTTCTCCGTAAATCATACCCGCGCGCTCATAAAGCGAGGCAAGGTCGGAATACATATAGCTCGGAAAGCCTTTACGGGAAGGTATTTCGCCCTTTGAAGACGAAAACTCACGCAAGGCTTCGCAGTAACTGGACATATCCGTGAGGATGACGAGCACATGGTAGCCATGGTGGAAAGCAAGGTATTCGGCGGCTGTCAAGGCACAGCGCGGAGCTAAAATACGCTCGATTATGGGATCTGAAGCCATGTTCAGATACATGACGACACGTCCAAGAGCACCGGATTCCTGAAAGTCTTTTTTGAAAAACTCTGCCGTATCGTTCTTGACACCCATCGCGCAGAACACTATGGCGAATTCTTCAGTTTGGTCCATTGTCTGCGCTTGGCGGACAATCTGTGCGGCCAGTTCATTGTGGCTCATGCCAGCGCCCGAGAAGATTGGCAACTTCTGCCCTCTTATCAGGGTCGAAGTCGCGTCAATTGAGGAAATACCCGTAAGGATACAGCTTCGTGGATACTTGCGGCAGACGGGGTTGATAGCCGAACCATTAATATCGCGCCTCTCGTCAGGAAAAACCTCGCGAAGTCCGTCAAGAGGCTTTCCGGAGCCGTCGAAAATGCGTCCCAGAATTTCCTTTGATAGCGGCAGAGTTATCGGCTTTCCCGTAAAATGGGTGTTGACATGTTCCATGTCAAGTCCCACCGTCCCCTCAAAGACCTGAAGAACAACCTTTTCACCTTCAATTTTTATAACTCGCCCGTAACGGCGTTCACCGCCGTCAAGCGTTATCTCCGCAAGCTCGTCATAGGTGACGTCCGTAACTCCCTCCAAAGCGATGAGGGAACCTTGCATTTCGGATAGTCCGGTATATTCAATTCTCAAGGCAAATCACCTTCTTCTATTCGTTACTTGTAATAACCTTATTAATCGAGTCGTCCACAAGCTTAATAAAGTATTCCTTGGTCTGCCCCTCGCCGAGGTCGAACTTCATTCGGTACATTGCGCTGAAAACTCCCGTATCAACAAGCTGATTGAGTGGAATATTCTTGGTTGTCAGCTTTTTTGCCTCGTCGTACAGATAGAGTATGACTTGAAGCATTACCATCTGATTTGCTGGTGACATATAGGTATCAGTCTTGTGGAAAGCGTTTTGCTGGAGGTAGCCCTGACGAATCACCTTTGCCGTTTCAATAATCAGCTTCTGGTCGTCCGGCAGAACGTCTGAACCAATGAGCTTTACAATCTCCATAAGCGAGCTTTCCTTGCCCAGAATATCGATTATCTGCTGGCGCATTTGCGTAAATCCCTGCCCGAAATTGTCCTCATACCAACCCTTAATATCAGTAAAGTACTCGGAATATGATGTCGTCCAGTTGATGGCAGGGAAGTGTCTTGCATAAGCAAGGCTTCGGTCAAGCGCCCAGAATGTACGGATGAATCTTTTGGTGTTCTGTGTAACCGGTTCGGAAAAATCGCCTCCCTGCGGAGAAACGGCGCCGATTACCGTAACGGAGCCTTCCAGCCCGGAAAGTGTTTCCATGTAACCTGCGCGCTCATAAAAACCCGCTAGTCTTGAGGGAAGGTAAGCCGGGAAACTCTCTTCAGCAGGCATTTCCTCAAGTCTGCCCGAAATCTCGCGCAGTGCTTCAGCCCAGCGTGAAGTTGAATCCGCCATTAGCGCGACGTGGTAACCCATATCGCGATAGTATTCTGCAATTGTCATGCCCGTATAAATTGAAGCTTCACGAGCCGCAACAGGCATGTTTGATGTATTTGCAATTAAGATGGTGCGTTCCATAAGCGGATGACCCGTAAGTGGGTCCTTCAGTTCCGCAAACTCGTCAAGCACCTGTGTCATCTCGTTGCCGCGTTCACCGCAGCCGAGGTATACGATAATATCCGCGTCCGACCATTTTGCCAGCTGATGCTGAACCATAGTTTTCCCCGCGCCGAAAGGTCCGGGGATAGCTGCACAGCCGCCCTTTCCCACTGGAAAAAGCGTATCGATTACTCGCTGACCGGTAACAAGCGGTCTTGTTATGGGAAGTCTTTTCGCGCAGGGGCGCGAAAGCCTTATCGGCCATTCCTGCGCAAGTGTGAGCGGAATTTTTTTGCCGTGCTCGTCAACTACATAGGCTAAGACGTCAGTCACCATATACTGTCCGTCAGGCTTAATCTCCGTGAACTTTCCCGAAACTTCTGGCGGCACCATGCTGCGATGTTCAATGGCGTCCGATTCCCTAGTTCTAGCAAAAATCATTCCACCAGTGGCGTCCTCGCCTTCTTTTGCTTCAATTTTCACGTCCCAAAGCTTTTCCAAATCGAGCGCCGGCAGCGTAATACCCTTTGCAATGAAGCTTCCTGCCATTTCGGAAATTCTGCGTAGCGGACGGGCTATGCCGTCATAGATGTTTGAGAGCATACCGGGTCCCAGAAGCACGGACATCGGTTTGTCGGTCGGAAAAACAGGCTGGTCCTTGCCCAGACCCGCGCTGTCTTCATATACCTGAACAATTGTCGTATCTCCGCTTGCACTGACGACCTCGCCCGGAATTCTCTCTTTTCCGACATAGACAAGGCTCATCATGGGCAGACTTCTGCCACCGCGCACGGTTATGACAGGTCCGTTCACTCCGTATATATAGTAGTTGTTTGTGTTCATCTTAGGAACCCTCCGTTCGGAGAAATACAATTTTACAAAATTTTAATACGCCCTTTTGCTCAGGCGGCGGAAAGTCGTTATGGCTAATCGTCCATTCTCAGACCTGCAAGTTCCGAAAAATGACCCACCATGTCGTTCAAGGAAGTGTCAAAGCTCATATCGACACGCTGTCCTTTTGAGTGGCAAACAACTCGCAGACCTCCAAGAGAAAAGTTTCCTTCCGACACAGCTATGCTGACGCCTATAACAGAGCTTATAAGTTCATCGCCGAAGTGAATATCCTCAGGGCGCAGAGCGACTTCCACCAAATAGCCGTAACCCAAAAAATCTATTGCTTTCTTGAGCAAAGATTTAAGATGTGGCAAGTATTCCTCGCTGTTAGTAAACTCGACAATTTTATTGCGAATTTCAACAAAAGCCTTATTTGCCCAGTCTTCGCGATATTGCAAAAGCTTAAGCTTGTTTTCCGTCATTCGCGCATTAACTCTGAGGTTTTCTCTGGTTTTTATCTCCGCTATTTTTACGTTCTGGTATCTCATAGCTTCGGCGGAAATGTCCATTTCCGCTTTTTTGATTAAGCTTTCTTGCTTGTCACGCAGTTCAAGGACAATCTTTTTTGAATCCTCTATTGCATCCGCAATGATTGCGTCTGTAAACTCTTCAAGCTTTTTATCTGTTTCCTTTATTGGCATCGTCTTGAACCCTCCAATACGCACTTTGCGCAAATTTCCGCAGCTCATATGTTTTGTGAAAACCGAATTGCAACGGAGAAACTATTTTTTGATTCCGATAGCTTCACTTATTAGCCGCGTGATTGCATCCGGTGCACTATTTGAGCCATGGCTTCCCGGAATAACCACAAGCAGAGGATTGGTTGCACTGAGCTTTATCTTCTTGACCAGCTCAGGTATAAGAGCCGCACAGTTTTCGGTTATAAGAAGTATTGCTATGTCCGAATTTGCATGGGCAACATTAACACATTCTTCAACTTCTTTGCGTGTAGCGGCAAGCTTCCCTTCAATACCGGCAAGCCTAAGACCCGTAAGAGCATCTTTTTCGTCGGATATGGCAAACATACGCATATCTTTGCCCCCCTTGTCCTAAATCTTAAAGCTTGGAGATAATCATAAAAGCGACAAGCAGTCCGTAAAGCGCAACACCTTCCGCCAAACCTACCATGACAAGCGCTTTGCCGAAAATGCTCTCATTTTCAGAAAGTGCGCCCAAAGCAGCCGATGCCGATGAAGCAACTGCAATACCGCCGCCGATGCTGGTAAGTCCAACTGCCAGAGCGGCACTCAGAAAGCCCATTCCTTTTGCAAAGCCGTCACTTGTTACAGCGACTGCGGTGCTTGTAGCTGCATCAGCGCCCTGCGAAAGGAAAAACACTGAGCATAAAACCATAAGTCCAAAAAAACAGCAAATGTTGGTGACAAGCGGTGCTTTGCCATTGTTGCCGCGTTTTGCGCGATAATAGACGGCAACGAGCGGAATCGTGATGACTGCAAGAAGCGCCAGAGCAGAAAGTAGGATTTCCATAATAATGACCTCCGAATAAAATTCAAATTATTTTTTCTTTACAGCCGGGCTAATCCACGGCTTTGTAGTTGATTGTTTTAGGACTAAATTTAACACCGCCGCTCTCATAGAAGCGTCCGAACATTTCGTAATAATGTAAACGCATAACCTGAATGCAAACAAGCACTGCTTCAAGTCCGGTTATCAGAATGTTTCCGAAAATCAGCCCACCTATGCTGTACCCGCCGTTTGCTCCTGCGGAAAGCAGATACACGACCATCATCATGCCAGCATGGCTTATCGCAAACGCGCCGACACGAAGGAAAGAAAGAGTGTTTGAAAGATATGCGAGCATTGATTCAAAGAGCTCAAAAAACCCCTCGACAAAAAACATTCCAACTGATTCCGGCTTCCAGTCCTTTTGACCTGTAAGCACCTTCGACAGCGGATTCGCCGCAAAAATGAGGAACACCGGAAGGACAACGACGAGCAAAATATATGGAGTTGAAAAAACGCTTATTCCCTTAATGATTTGAAGCATCAGACCGCCTGCTAAGCCCACATAAAGCACAAAACCCGCAAGCCCGTTTGGAGAAAAGAATATCTTTTTAATATCCCTCTGACGTATACCGTTTATCATGTTTAAAATCATGCATATTGAAATGAGCACCATACCCAGTCCGACGGCAAACATGAGTATTGTCATTGTGTTTCCACCTTCAAGCACCTTAAAGCCGCTAATAATGTCCTCGCTTCCGAATACACTTCCGTATACAACTCCAAAGGCGGCGGCTGACACTCCGCAAAGAGCAACTATACGCCCGAGCCAGGCTTTCTTGAGCTTCCAGAGCAGAACCCCGATAACGACGAGCGAAAGTCCCTGACCGACATCCCCGAACATTATTCCGAACAGCAACGTATAGGTAATCGCCATGAAAATCCGTGGGTCAAGTTCACCTTTTCCGGGAAGTCCGAACATTTCAACAAAGGGTTCGTAAATGCTCGAGAAAAAGCCCTTTTTCATTTTAACTGGCGGATCAATGGTTTCCAGTTCCTCAGCTGGAGTCAAAAAGCACCCAAAGCCCGAAAACGCCTCACAGTCTTTGACGTAATCTTCTTCATTCTCCTTAGGTATCCATCCGAGAATGTAGAATCTGCCTTCCCTGCGGCCGGCACAGGTATTTGTATTGATTGAGTCGCTAATAAACCGTAGCCAAGAATAGCTTTCCAAGAGTCTTTCCTGCTCCGCATTTTTTAAGGCTTCGCGCTGGACATCCAACTCCGAAATCCGGACTGTAGCTTCATCTATTTCGGTTTTCAAGCGGTTGTAGACTTCTTCAACTGTGCTCTCAATATTTCCGTCAACATCAATGTGTATTCGTTCAAAGCCCATCGACGCGAAAAGCTCATCAACCTTTTTGTATTCATCGGGAAGCGCGAAATATGCTCCGTAAACAAAGCGTCCGGATCTGACGGAGTCGACGAAGTAAACATCCGGTCTGGCCTTGACTTTTTCAAAGCACTCCTTATACTTCTCCGTCGGTATGCGCCCAAAGCGGAACTTCTGGTATCGCATTGTAAAAAGGGAGCTCAGTTCAACGTCAAAGCTTTCATAATGGCTAAGCTGTTTACAGACGATTGTATTGTTTTCGATGGTCTTGTTTCTTACAATCCGCTCCGCGTCCATTTCTGCGATAAACAATAAAAGCCCATTTATATAACCTGAAACACCGTTAAGCTCAAGCTCGGACTTTGAAAAATCTCTGTAGTCCGGCTGGATATCCAGACTACGGACTACTTCACAAGCCTTTGCAAGCTGTTCTGCATAGGGATTTGAAGCGTCTAATGGCAGCAGCTTCTCTATTTCCGCTAAAGTCTTTATCGTATTTTCAGGGTGAAATTCTCTGTTAATAACAAGACTTTCAATTGCGGTATTGCCCATTTTCTCGGGTCCGGCAATCATAACCATTGTCATGGATTCTACTGACATATAAACCTCCTTTGCTCAAACATTTTCCGTATTCGGCGGTGGCAAACACACAGCCGTATGCGGTGCGCCGATTTTTGATAACATGTTATTTATAGGACTTCTTTCGGCTCGACACCATAGTCAACGGCCTGTATCAGGCGAGTAAGTTTTTTGCATTCCAATTCTCTCATGGTGAGATATGCCACCGGGACGCAAATGCTGGGCTCAGGTGATTTGATAATCTGTCGGCAAAAATCTTCCATTGCTTCATAATATAAGCTCTCAAGATTTTGAAGGTTTTTCCCCTCCAAATATTTTCTGCATCGGGATTTTTTCAAAATATCAAGAGTTTCGCTTTCGCTCTTCGCTGTCAGAAGCGTTTTTAATAGCCTCGGTTCTATAAGGCTGTATATTGGTATAAGCAGTTCGTCAGCGTTATTATACGAACTGGGAAAATAGCGGTGAAGCCTGAGCAGACTGACAATATTCAAAAGGTCGGCCTGCGTTCCCAAAAGCTTTGTTAACTTTTGTTTTTCCAAGCCTTTGTAATCCTTATTCACATAAGAAAACACAGTTTTGTAATATTGGCTTTCAAAGAGTATTGCTGCATCCCTAAAGTTTGGAAGCCCCGTTTCCTGACTCAGCGGAAGCTTTTTAAGCGTTGTTTCATATATGCTGCCTTTGACTGCTTCCAAAAGCCCCGCATAATCCGTACAGCTTTCAAGTGCGCCGATATCGACCAAGCTGTGCTTCCGCATAAATTCTGTGGCTTCTGCGTTCTGGGACGGCGACTCATGTGACTGAAGGCGTCTCAGCACATCGAGAATATAGCCATACTCGGCACGGTATAAGGTGAAAAGCAAGTATTTTTTGTCCTCAAGATAGGAGAACTTATACAGTCTTTCATATTCCGCAAACACTTTTTTTAGGACTGTCGCTTCAAGCGCAGAAGTTGACATTGAGGACGGAGGTATTTCGCTCCAGTCCTTGTTGTTGCGAAGATATAAAGCAATGTCCGAAACACTGGTGCAGGCAACAAGATGCCGCCAATCGTCTTCAGACAGCAGTTTCCCGTACAAGGCCATGACTTTTGCACTGATACCGCTGTATTTCATCGTTGCCCTAAGCATCAACGTCCACCGCCAATTTAAAGAGTTTCAGAACAGCCTCGTTCTTTGCCCTTTCATAGCGAACCTTTGCGGCTTCCGAATCCATTTCCAGCTTTGCATCAAGCTTTTTAACGGCTTCATCGGCACGTTTCGTTTCTTCCGCTTCGAAAGCAACAACAGTCTGCTCCGCACGCGTAAAATGTTCTTTTCTGATCACGTCGATATGATCCTGAACATACTTGTCAAAGCCCTCTCTGATTGAGACGGCTTCATCATATACGGCATGCGCATCGTCTTCAGTTTCAACGATTTTGTGGAGTATTTCCATAGGGGTCATGCGAATCCCTCTTTCCTGCGAAGTCTGAAATCATATTACCACTTGTCATAATAAAATAAACTGGCAATATATCCAAATATTTAACCGCTTTTATATTTATTTTACCCCAATTCGGAAAAAATACTATATTCTGTTCAAAAATGCGAAAATGCAGAATTTCTTCCTTGCAAGTTGCGCGAAATAGTTTATAATGAGTGCTGAGTTTTTAGCAATTTAACGTATGACACTCTCGTATTTACGAAAGGAAAACGCTATGAAATACGTACTTGTAATAGGCGACGGTATGGCGGATAATCCGGTCCCCGAACTGAACAAACTAACGCCACTTGAAACCGCAAAAAAGCCTTATATAGATATGCTTGCCGCACAGGGAGTCCTTGGAAGCGTTCTCACCGTACCAGAAGGGTTCCCTCCCGGAAGCGATACCGCTATTATGTCAATTTTTGGCTGCGACCCGCACTATTGCTATTCGGGTAGAGCCCCGCTTGAGGTCGCCGCGCAGGGCATTTCCCTTTCGCTCGGCGATGCGGCCTATCGCTGCAATAACATTACGCTGACTGATGACGCTTCCGTTCCTTTTGAGGAAAAGAAAATCATTTCGCACTCTGGCGGCGGTCTTTGCGAGAAGCAGGGCGTTGAACTTGTAGAATACCTCTTTTCTCACCCCGAGTTCAAAGCTCTTGCAGATGAACTCGGCATGAGCGTTTACCCTACCGAATCCTACCGCCACATTGCGGTTCAGAAGCAGGTGAACATCAAGGGACTTGAGCTTGCTCCTCCGCATGACCACATCGGAGAAACAGTATCCGCTAATCTTCCGAAGGGCTGCGAAAATTCCGCAGTTCTGATTAAGCTTATGAAAAAGGCAAACGAACTACTACAAAACCACCCATTTAATGTCCAACGCAGAAGCGAAGGCAAGTTCCCAGGCAACGCTATCTGGTTCTGGGCGGAAGGTACGGCGGCAAAGCTTCCGAGCTTTGCCGAGCAATACGGCAATACTGGCGCAGTTGTTTCCGCTGTTCCTCTTTGTCATGGTATAGCAAAGCTCATAGGGCTTGATGTTATAATGGTAAAAGGAGCAACCGGTGAAGTTGACACAAACTACGAGGGCAAGGTTGATGCCGCACTCGACGCACTGAAAACGCACGACTTTGTAGCGGTTCATCTTGAAGGTCCCGACGAGTGCACTCATTGCGGCGACCTGAAAGGCAAACTTCAGGCTATTGAATGGCTCGACAGCCGCGTTGTTATGCCTTTATGCGAGGGGCTTAAGGTTTCGGGTGAGGATTTTCGAATGCTCATTCTGAGTGATCACAAAACGCTCTCAAGCAACCGCCAGCACGACGGCGACCCTGTACCATACATTATATACGATAGTAACAAGAATACGCAAGCAGGACTTTCATATACTGAGGCAAACGGGCTCAAAGGCAACTACCTTTCTGCCGGAATTGACCTAATGCCGAAATTATTCGAACTAATCTAGAAGAATTCGAATCAAATACCTGAAAAATCGATTGCGATGAGGAGTGTCTGGGCATTAACACTATAACAGAGAAAGCTTATGCAAAGCTTAATATTTCGCTCGACGTTATATCAAAGCGTCCCGACGGCTACCATGATATGCGCATGATCATGCAAACCGTTTCGCTTTATGACGACATTACGGTTACGCTTCGAGACGACAACGCAATAAATGTTACCACCAATCTGCACTATTTGCCGTGCGATGACCGAAATATCGCCGTTAAGGTTGCCAAAGCCTTCTTTGCTCATTTGGGTAAAAAAGACATCGGTGCCGACATTGACATTTTGAAACGCATTCCGGTTTGCGCCGGTATGGGCGGCGGTTCATCGGATGGTGCCGCAGTTCTCCGTGCGCTGAACGCACTTATGGACAGGCCTTTTTCTCGGTTTGCTCTTGAAGAGATGGGCGCTTCTCTCGGCTCGGATATCCCCTTTTGCATCGCCGGCGGGACATCACTCGCCGAGGGTAAGGGTGAGGTACTTTCCGATTTGCCGTCTTTTCCGAACTGCCGTTTCGTCATTATTAAGCCGAAATACTCGGTCTCCACGCCGGAGCTATTTTCAAAACTCGACCTTATAGCTATGAAATTTCATCCTGATACTCTTGGAATAATATCAGCAATAAAGCGCGGCAGTCTGAAGGGCGTTTGTCAGAGAATGTATAACGTCTTTGAGGATGTTTTGCCACCCAAACCGAACGATATTCTGATGATTAAAAGTGCCCTTCTTGATTGCGGGGCTCTGGGTGCGCTTATGACTGGTACAGGTTCTGCGGTTTTTGGTATTTTTGATGATAAGGAAAAGGCAAGAAAGGCACTGGAAACACTTTCCCAGCGATATGGAGAGACATTTCTTGCCGAACCGCAGGAAGCTCTGGAAGTGTGACCCAATTTTAACGCAATTAAATAAACCTGAAAAAAACCGCCGATAATACTTGTAAATCCGAACAACTAGGTGGCTTAGTGGAATTATCTTTCATCGAATATATTCTCCGAATTAAGCTGTTCACAACGGTAGCCCTCCATAAAATTTTTCTTCTATAAAAATTTTTGGACTAAACCGCCTTAATCGCGAAATACATAAGGGCGGTTTTTTTATGAAGCAACATCTGAAAATATGGGAAGTATCACTTCTTTTTGCACTTTGCGTCACTCTCTGCTCAGGACTATTCGCAAAAGCCGAACAGCAGCAGCTCGCAAACGAGTTGATACGGCTTCATGTCATCGCAAATTCCGACAGCGAAAGCGACCAGAACGCAAAACTTGATGTGCGCGACAATGCACTTGAGGTTATAACTCCGCTTCTGGAGGGAATAACCAGTGTTGACGACGCGGAAAAAATCATCAGAAAAGCTCTTCCGCAGCTAAGCTGCAACGCAAAGCAAAGTCTTCTGCGTGATGGAAAATTCAATTCCGCCAGAGCTGTGCTATGTGTCGAGCAATATCCGACCCGCGAATACGACGGCTTTGCTCTCCCTGCAGGTGATTACGTTTCACTAAAAATCATTCTTGGCAAAGGCGAAGGACACAACTGGAGGTGCGTCGTTTTTTCTCCGCTTTGCATGATCTCGTACAGGACGAGGACGCGTTTTACGGTCTTTCGAGCGAGAGCGCAAAGCTGATTACCTATGATGGAGGCGAATACAAGCTGAAGTTTCGCATCATCGAATTGTACGAACAGCTCTGGCAGTCGCTCACACCGTCTTCCCGGGGCGCCAAATCTTAATCAAGTGAACCGGCAAATATTAATAGCAGCTTTCCCTCTAAGTTTTTTTGGGAAGCTGTTTTTTTAATATGCAGTGTTTCAGCATATTGTTTTCTTTTCCATCAGCACAAATTAGCGCAAAGTGCTAATTTGTGCTGACCTCTTTTGGCAGTTCTGAAGTTGAATGATTATTGACACGGATTCTGCCGTGTGTTAATGTAGAATTATAAGTACAATATTTTGTAAATTAAATTCCGAAAGGACATTTTTATGAAAAACGAAGAAATCCTCAGTGGTCTTTCCTCAATAGTTGGTCAGGACAAGGTAAGTATTGAGGACGCAGCAATAAAAGAAGCAAGCAAGGATTACATCGGTTTTAGGCGATATGAGCGCGATGACGGCGTTTTTGACGTGCCTGAGGCTCTTTGCGTTGTCAGGGCCAAGAACACCCAGCAGGTTTCCGATGTTCTGAAGTTCCTGAATGAAAACAAAATCATGGTTACGCCCCGCACAGGTGGCTCCAGCGTCACCATGGGCATTGAACCTGTGGCAGGCGCGGTAATTCTTGACGGATCCGAAATGAACGAAATAATCGAGGTAAACGTAACCGATATGCAGGTTACCGCGCGCTGTGGTACTCCCCTGCAATATTTGGAAACCCAGCTCAACAAAATGGGCTACACCACGGGACACAGCCCCCAATCTCTGCCCTTGGCGCAGATGGGCGGACTTGTCGCCACAAGAAGCATCGGTCAGTTCTCCACACTGTACGGCGGAATTGAGGATTTGCTTGTCGGTCTTGAAGCGGTTTTGCCCAGCGGCGAAATTCTCAGAATCAAAAACGTCCCCCGCCGCTCCGTCGGTCCCGATTTGCGTGCGCTGTTTTTGGGCAGTGAGGGAACGCTGGGCTTTATAACCGAAGTAACTGTAAAAATCTTTAAGTATCTGCCCGAGGAGCGCTGGATGGGCGCATATCAGATAGACGATATGCAAACAGGTCTCGAGGCTATTCGAGAAATCATGACCGAGGGCTATCGTCCCGCAGTTGTCAGACTCCACGACCCAATAGAGGTTGAACTGCTTTTCAACGCCGTAACCGAACCGGGCAAGGCACTGATGCTATTTCTGGCGGAAGGTCCCAAGTCGATTACCTCACCGACTGGCGAAGCTGTCGACACTATTGTAAAAAAACACGGCGCGAAGTCGCTCGGCGTTAAGCCTGTTGAATCGTGGCTTGAACACCGCTACGACATCAGTAACGAGCTTGAGGAAACAAGCTCCCAGATGTACTCAATGGGAGTTTGTGTGGACACCTGCGAAATCTCTGCCTCCTGGTCTCAGATTGGTGAAATTTACAGGGCAGTTTGCGCAAGAATGACCGAGGATCTGGATAATCTCGTTGCCATCGGCGGCCACTCCTCCCACAGCTATATTAACGGCACCAACATCTACTTCCAGTTCCTGTTCCAAGTTCGTGGAAAGGGCACTGTCAAGGAGGACTACATGCATGTTATACGCGTTATCATGGAGGAAACCCTTAAGCGAGGCGGCAGTATTGCCCATCACCACGGCAGCGGAAAATATCGTACTGCTTGGATGCCCGAGGAACACGGCAACTCTTACCCGCTCATGTATAAGCTCAAGGAGGCATTCGATCCGAACGGAATTCTCAATGAGGGAATTTTGCTGGTCAAATAATACGCAATGACACAATTTGCATGGAGGCTTCAATCGTGAAAGCTGAAAAAATAAACGATAAACTCAAAAAAAGCGGTCTGGGAGAATTCTCGGTCTATGAAAGCGACGAGGGCATTGTCCTTTCAGGCGAGAGTGACAGTTGGGATAAAATCATCGAGGCCGGCTTTTGTGCTGCGGAAAAATACGGCAAAGTGCACGTTATAAACGCTGTGTGCTTCACAGGCGGTGACATACCCGAAATGCGCAGGTCGCGTCTGGAGGACAAAGCTATAGACGGACTGCGTCCCGACGTTTTGGTGATCGGCGGAGGCATCGTCGGCGCATCAATTGCCAGAGAGCTCATGAAATGGGAACTTGACGTTCTCCTTGTGGAAAAGGAGTACGACCTTGCGCTGGGCGCCTCAGGCAGAAACGACGGCTGCGTTCATCCCGGCATTGACCTTAAAAAAGGCAGTTTGAAACAAATATATAATCTTGCCGGCAACCGTATGTTCGACCAACTCTCGGACGAACTGGAAATCGACTTTGAACGCTGTGGACAGACGATTGTATTTGACTCCGTAAAGATCCTGCCACTTCTATATTTTTCTCGTATTTACTTTAAGCGTATGGGGTTTGGCAAAGTTAAGGTGCTAAATCACCGTCAGCTTCTCGCACATGAGCCGGCTGTCAAGGAGGAATTAAAGTGCGGAATGTTTTTCCCAACAGGCGGTGTGGTCTGTCCATACAATCTCACTATTGCCTACGGTGAAAACGCAGTACAAAACGGCGCTAAGCTCTCACTTAACTCGGCTGTTCTTGACATGGAGCTAAACGATGGAAAAATAATTTCTGTAGCCACAAACAGAGGGACGGTGTATCCTAAGGTTGTAGTTAACGCAGCAGGCATTTTCACCGAAGAAATTGCAAAAATGGCTCACGACTGTTTTTATTCAATTCATCCGAGAAAAGGCACAAACACCATCCTCGATAAAAAGACGGCGCGCATGGTTAGAACCTCATATACCCTCCTTGACGGGATAAAAACGGAGGGTCACACTAAGGGCGGCGGAATCGTCCGCACCGTTGACAACAATGTGCTCGTGGGTCCGGATGCTTTTGAAACCTATAAAAAAGAGGACTTCACAACCGAGGGGAAAAACATCGGTGCGACCTTCGCAAAGCAAGGCAGAGTCACGGACGAATTGCACAGCAGTGATGCCATCACATATTTTAGCGGTGTCCGCGCGCCCACCTTTGAAGAAGACTTCATTGTAGAAAAAGGACGTAAAACGAAAAACCTTGTACATGCCGCAGGCATTCAGTCCCCCGGCATAACCGCGGCCCCCGCAATAGCACTTGACGTTTCAGAAATGTGCGTTGAGCTTCTTACCGAAAGTGGAGAAAAGGTTTTGCACAACGAAGCGTTTAACCCCAAACGTCACAGAATTCCCCGTGTGGCAAAAATGAGCGATGCGGAGAGAAATTCCTTTATTGCAAAAAATCCCGATTACGGCGAAATTGTTTGCCGCTGTGAGGAAATCAGTCGCGGAGAAATCATTGACGCACTTCACCGCTGTGTTCCCTGCGAAACGGTGGACGGCGTTAAAAAGCGTTGCAGACCGGGCATGGGCAGATGTCAGGGCGGTTTTTGCGGTCCGCTGGTGGCCAAAATAATCTCCGAGGAAAAGGGCATACCGCTGGAGGAAGTTCGCAAAGCGGACGAGGACAGCTGTCTGTTGCTGCGAAAAAGTAAAGGGGGTAATGGAATTGACTGATTATGATGTAACGGTAATCGGTGCCGGCCCCGCAGGTCTTGCGGCTTCGCTTGCAGCCGAAAAAAAGGGCAAGCGCGTGCTATTGGTTGAACGAGCGGCACGTATGGGCGGTATTCTCAATCAGTGTATTCACGACGGCTTTGGACTTATCCGCTTCGGCGAAAAGCTCTCCGGCTGTGAATACGCAAATCGCTATATAAATGAGCTTAAAGCATCAAAGGTAGAAACCACGCTATTAACCTTTGTTACCCGCATAGAAAAAAAAGACGATGTTTTCCATATCACCCTTGTAAATCGTGAGGGTGTTCGCACCATTACGAGCCGCGCCCTTGTCCTATCCACCGGCTGCCGCGAGCGAACTGCAAAGCAGGTTAGCATTCAAGGCACTCGCCCCGCCGGAATTTTCACAGCCGGCACCGCGCAATATTACATAAACATTTTGGGTGAAATGCCCGCAAGAAAATGTGTCATTCTAGGTTCTGGTGACATCGGTCTTATCATGGCGCGCCGCCTCACCCTCGAAGGTGCGGAGGTCGTGGGAGTTTATGAGGCAAAGTCCACTCCCAGCGGTCTTACGCGCAACATCGCTCAATGTCTGGACGATTTCGACATTCCCCTCCACGTCAGTCACACGGTCACAAAAGTTTTTGGTGAAAGCCGCCTTACCGCCGTGGAAATATCGCAGGTAGACGAAAAAATGTGGTCTATCGCCGGAACAGAGAAAATCATCGAGTGCGACACGCTCATTCTTTCCGTCGGACTGATTCCCGAAAATGAACTAGCCGAAACCATGAACATAAATATTGACTCCAAAACAAAAGGCCCTGTCTGCGACCAAAATTATGAAAGCTCTCTGGACGGAGTTTTTGTCTGCGGAAACGCCTTGCACGTAAACGACCTTGTCGACTACGTTTCCGAAAGCGGAGACTCCGCCGGACTCGCGGCTGCAACTTACTGCGGCAAGAAAAGAGCTCTCATCGACATTATCGCAGGCAAGGATTACGCCTACGCCGTTCCAGAAAAACTGGATGTAAATTCCGATGCTTCCAAAACAGTGCTGTTCTTCCGCAGCCGTGAGATTCTCGGCAAAACCGAGGTTCAGGTTCTTGTCAATAGTGAGATTTTTTACAAAAAGAAGTTTGCAAGACTCAAGCCCCCTGAGATGGAGCGCATAGTGGTAGATTTCAGCAAGGTTAAGCCAACCGACACGGTTTCGCTTGAAATGCGGGAGGCATAAACAATGATTAAAGAATTTGTATGTATCGTTTGCCCTAATGGCTGTACTCTCCGCGCAGAGGAATTGGACAGTGAAATCACCGTAACGGGAAACACTTGCCCCAAGGGCGAGGAATATGCCAAGACCGAGCTGACTTGTCCCACAAGGACGCTAACAAGCACAGTTGCAACGTCGTTTCCCTCTCATCCCGTTCTTCCCGTACGCACAAGCGCCGCCATTCCAAAGGGCGAAATCAAAAACGCAATGACCGCGATTAATAGGCTTCTAGTAACAACAAGGCTGAAATGCGGCGACACCGTAGTAAAGGATTTTATTGTTCCCGGTGTTGACCTCATAGCTACTGATGATATTAATGCGAAATAAATACACAATTGGAGGGGATTGCTTTGGATAACTCGTTGGTTCTAACCTTTGATGTCGGAACGCAAAGTGCTCGTGGAGTATTGGTCGATTCCGCAGGAAACATCCTTTACAAAGCTCAAACGCAATATCAGCAGCCTTACTATTCCAAGAATCCTGGCTGGGCGGAACAGCGACCTGATTTTTATTGGGAAATCATCTGTGAATGCTCGCAGAATCTGAAAGAACAGGCCGGAGAACGCTGGCAGGATATTATCGCGGTGACCGTTACCACAATACGCGCCACCAGCGTATGTCTTGACGAGAGCGGCACTCCCCTTCGCGACGCCATTGTATGGCTGGACAACAGAGAGGCAAAATGCGAAAAAAAGCTGCCTTTACATTTACGCGCAATCTTTAAAGTGGCAAATATGAGCAGCACCATACAGCTTCAGCGAAAAATCTCCGCCTGCAACTGGATTTCCGAAAACGAGCCGGAAATCTGGGAAAAGACAAGATATTTCATTCTTCTTTCCGGTTATTTGAACTTCAAAATGTGCGGCAGAATAGTCGACACCGATTCCAGTTGCTGCGGACGTATACCCTTTGACAACAAAACCCGAACTTGGATGACCAAGGGCAACCTTGCCCGCTGTATTTTCGATGTTGATGATTCAAAGCTATTCGAGATTGTGAAGCCCGAAACCAAAATGGGCGGAGTTTCGCCTGAGGCTTCAATGTCCACGGGAATTCCGCAAGGCATACCTCTCATCGCCACAGGATCCGACAAGAACTGCGAATCGCTAGGTCTTTCCGTTATAAGCGACGACAAAGCCGCCCTCAGCTTCGGAACAACCGCCACTTTGCAGTTTTCAACCTCAACATATGTTGAGCCGGAACCCCATATGCCCGCTTATTGCTCTGTTATTGACGGACGCTGGAATCCCGAAAAAGAGGTTCACCGCGGATACTGGCTGGTTTCATGGTTCAAACGCGAGTTTGCCGCCAAGGAAGTTATGCAGTCAGAGGAGCTGGGTGTTTCTGCCGAGGAACTTCTTAACGCCCGTCTGCACGAAGTTCCCGCCGGCTGCAACGGTCTGATGCTTCAGCCCTACTTTACCGCAAACAAGGATATGCCCTTCGCCAAGGGTTCAATTATCGGCTTTTCCGACGTTCACACAAGAATTCATATCTACCGTGCAATTATTGAGGGCATAAACTACGACCTGTATTGCGGAATGAAAAACTTGGAGAAGCGTGCAAAAACGAAGATAAAGACGCTCTATGTTGCAGGCGGCGGATCCCAGAGCGCCGAAATCTGTCAAATCACCGCGGATATGTTTGGACTTCCTGTAATTCGCACGCAAACCCATGAGGCTTGCGGCGTTGGAAGCGCCATGATTGCCTTCAAGGCTTTGGGGCACTTCAAGAATTACGATGAAGCCTGTGCAGCCATGGTGCATGAATGCGACCGATTTGAGCCCGATATGCGGCTTCATGAGTATTATAGTGAAATGACCGAGCAGGTATTTGATAAAATATTTGAAAAGCTCTTGCCGCTTTATCATATTGCGGAACGCAAAGGCAAGCAATTTGGGCTTTCAAAGTAATTTTAACCGCATATTTAAAAATTAAATATTGTAATCAAGGCCGGTAGTTTGTATTATTGCTTATAGTAAAACTAAATTCCCGGCCTTGTTTCAGAGTACAAGCTCTGCACGCCGCGATTTTGAACGCGCGACCAAGCATATAAACAATACTATGAAAAAGGACGGAGGCAAGGACTATGAACATACTGTGCTGCTTTAAGCTTGTAAATGACCTTGACCTTGTCATGGAAAAGGACTGGCAAGCGGCAACCGCCGCATCTGTTGATTTGAGCTATGCCAAACGAATTATAAACTGCTATGACGAAGCGGGGCTTGAGACCGCTCTCAGGATTAAAGAGCGCGCCGAAATCTTGGGTGAGTATACTTCAATAACAGCAGTAACCGTTGGCAAAGGCAATTTCGATGCGTTCTTCAAGAGCCTCTTTGCCGTTGGGATAGGCAGAATTCTTCAAGTCAAGGTGACAAACGATTCGCCTTTCACTCCGGATAAAATATCAACAATTCTCTGTGAGGCGGCAAAATACTGTAAATACGACTCCGTGATTACCGGAATTCAGTCGGCAGACGGCTCAAACGGACTGACACCCTATTTTCTTGCCAAAAAGCTCGGAATTCCCTGCATAAGCAATGTAACCGAGCTGCAATATGCAAACGGCGCACTTCGTGTTTCCTGCGAAACGGGACGCGGTCTGCGTAAATCTACCGTGAACACCTGTACGCTTTATGCCGTTGGCAACAGCCATAACCCCTATCTTCGCATGGCGACGCTTAAACAAAAGCTTGCGGTATCAAAAATGTCGGCGGAGATTATCGAGCTGTCAGAGCTTTCGGAAATCCGCGGCAAGGATTCCGCTTTGTGCGCCTTGAGTCATGAAAAGAAGGCTCGTCTCTGTGTATTTATTAAGGGAGAAACCAGCGAAGAAAAGGCGAAGAATCTGCTCGCCGCCTATCCGGAGGTGAGAAAAGCATGAAAACCGCTGTTGTTGTTTTTTCGGACGAGATCTCAAGAGCAAACTCTCTTCTCATGCAAGCGCCAGCTTTGTCAGAGGAAGATTTGTGCGAAGTGTGGGTCCTTGGCGGTCTTTGCGGATACCCTCACAACAGAGCTTTGAGTGCTCCCAAAATTACTGAAATCCTCCTTAGCAATACCGATAGCCTTTCCGAGCCTTTGTGCTGCGCCGAGGCTGTGTATAAGAATTACCTTGCAAATTCGGTTGACATAATTATTTTTCCTTCGGATATTCGAGGCAGCGATCTTGCCGCAAGAGTTTGCTCCGAGATTGGCTGCGAAGGTTTGCTTGGCGCAAAGGAGCTGTTATGCTCCGACGGTGAGTTATATATTAATAAGCCGGTTTATTCGAATAATTTACAGGCGAGTTTCCGCGTGCAGTCGCTTCCTCTTGTGTTATCAATGGTGACGGCTGAAAGCGTAACAACGCCCAATATCTTTGATCATCCTGAGTTAACTCAATTTGGGGTTGAAACTTCAATCCCCTCTTGGCTCACGGACATCGAAAATGAAAGTTTTGAAAACGGTGACTTGCTTAAGTGCTCAAGTCTCGTGCTTGCGGCAGGCAGAGGAGTTGGAAAAGCAGAAAACTTTGCAAAGCTGACTGAGTTGGCACAAAAAATGGGCGGAGTTTTGGGCGGTACACGCCCAACCGTTTGTGACGGTAAAATGCCACCAGAGAGAATGATAGGAATGTCCGCCGCCGTTCTTTCCCCCGATTGCTGTATTGTTTTCGGAGCTTCCGGCGCCGCGCCATTCCTTGCTGGTGTTGAAAAAAGCAAGCTTCTCATTGCGGTAAACCGCGACCCCAACGCGCTTATTTTCGACAATTGCGATGTCGGAATTATTGAAGACTGCAATGAGTTTGCAGACGCGCTTTCGGAGCAGTTCCGAAGCTAATAACCACAAAGGAGAGTTGCCTGTGAATATCGAAACAATGTCCGAATTATATGCAGCTCGCCTAACTGACGAATCTCGCATGACGGGTTTCTGCGAAACATTTTCTGTACCCTCTTCGATTGAGGAATTGCAGCAAATTGCAAGGGCAATGTGGGCGCAGGGCGTGCCTGTAACCGTACAGGGAGCAATGACGGGCATCTGCGGCTGTGCCGTTCCTGCAGGCGGTCATGTCATTTCCACCGAAAAGCTCAATCGAATTATCTGTCACAGGAAAGATGGTGAGCGGTATTTCGTCACACTTGAGCCCGGCGTAAGACTTTCGGAGTTGCTCGCCTATTGCAGCCGAAACTCCGCCGAGTTTGACGGGCGCACGTATCTCCCCAATCCTTCAGAGAAACTTGCCGCCTTTGGCGGAATGTTCTCCTGCAACGCTAAGGGCATTAACTCCCTGCTTCACGGAGACACCGTCGGAGCTGTTAATGGGCTGAAAATGCTCCTTACAAACGGAACAAGCCTTGAAATACGGCGCGGTGAGTACGTTTTTGACGATAACGGCTGTGATATGCCCGAACTAGGAAGGCTTGAAATCAATAATCTTCCAAAAAGCGGTTGCGGAGCCAAGGGCATGGCCTTTGCACATTCAAGCTGTGACCTTATTGATGTAGTCGGCGGCAGCGAGGGCATGCTGGCAATCGTGACCGAACTGGAGCTTGAACTAAAAAAGCCCGCTTCCGAGCTTTGGGGCACGATGTTTTTCTTTGCGGACAAGCAATCAGCGCTGGACTTTGCCGAAAAAGCAATGGGGCAATTTGAAAACAAAGGCTCAGCCGCTGTCAGCCTTGCCGCGGTCGAGTACCTTGACGCTTATTCAATGGCGCTTGTAAATGAATATAAAAAAGAAGTTGCCCTTCTCAAGGCTCTGCCTGACTTTCTCCTTCACGCCAAGGGCGCAATTTATCTGGAACTTGAGGGCAACTGCACCGACGAAACGGAAGCGAATCTCACGCTGCTGCTTAACCTCTTTGCGTCTTGCGGCGGTGATGAAGCGGATACTTGGGCAGGCGTTGGTGAAGAAGAAGTCGAAAAATTCAGACTGTTTCGACATGCCGTTCCCGAAGCTGTGAACAGTGAAATAGACAAAGCACGGCAAAGTGACAGGCGCATTACCAAGCTTTGCACTGACCTTGAAATTCCGTCTTTACGAATAAGCGAGGCGGAGGGGCTCTACAGCTCCTTGCTCTCGGAGTATGGCTTAAACGGCGCTATTTTCGGGCACGCAGGCTCAAAGCGTCTGCATTTCAATATAATCTCCGGAGATTATACGGATTACGAAAACGGTAAGCATCTTATTGCAGACCTAATCCGCAAACTTGCGGAAGTAGATAACTGCATTACATGGGAGAACGGAATCGGCAAGACGAAGCATGAGTTTTTCAATCTCCTGTCGGATCAGCGCCGCGCCGCAGCAAAGACGATTAAGCTATTCTTTGACGAGAAAGGGCTTCTCAATCCCAGCAATATGCTATAGAGTAATAATATATTGTAAGCCTGAGTATCAAGGAGAATTTATGAACAAGAAGATTTTTAACAAGCACGGTTCGGTGACGACAAATCTGGCGCGGGATATCATGTCGCTTGACATTGGTGACCACTTGCCCACAATCATAGAATACACCGAGAAATTTTCAGTTTCCCGAGGTATTGTTCAAAACTCCATCTCCCTGCTCGAGGACGAGGGCTGCATTTCCTTGAACCGCAGCGGCAAGCTTGGCACTGTGCTTACTAAAACAGATTACGGGAAGCTGTGCAAGCATACCCACTGGGATCCTCTGGTCGGAGCCATGCCGATACCGTTCAACGATTCATTTCGCAGCCTTGCGACAGCGTTCTATTACGACAGCCGAAAATTGCCGATAGACTCATCGGTTGCGTATGTAAGCGGCGCCGAAAACCGCTGGTCAATGCTTTCAAAGGGATTTTTTGACTATATAGTTACTTCTGTTGCAACTGCAGGGTATATTACTTCTGCCGATAATGACATTGAACTGCTGTATACTCTCCCCGATTGCCACTACGAAGAGCCTTACTGTCTGATTTTCATGGACAACAAGGATACTGAAATCCGCGACGGCATGAAGGCCGGCGTGGATCCCGAAGCAATTGACCAGATGCAAATTTCAAAAGCGATTTGCAAAGGTAAAAACATTGAATTTGTCAAAATGCCTATTGAGGGCACTGTGGAAATACTTCATAACCGCGCTGTGGATTTCATGATAGTTCGTAATGAGAAGTGGTTTAAGAATAACACAAATCTGATTCCCCTTCCGGTTGCCACGACGGATTATCCGATTGAAAAAACCACAATTCCCGCTATTCTGATAAACAGAAATAATTATGGAATTAAGAATCTGCTAAGCAAATTCTTCTCTCCCGCGGATCTTGCGTCGGCACAGCAACACGCGCTGAGTGTACAGTCAAATTATAGATTCTGATGCGTTTAACAAGAATGGTCTCAGCTGTCACTTGTCTTGACAAAAAAGCCGAAGGGTGCTAGTATATCCCTAATCTCCGTGGGGGAGTAGTCAGCGCTTTTTGAGCGGTTCAAGTCAACATACATGGCGGTTAACCTGCCTGGCTTGTATTAAATGACCAGACTCATGGATAGGCGGTGCCTGTCCATGAGTCTTTTTTGTAAGTTACCGCACTCGCACCCCTGGTTTCAACTTTTAGATATGGAGGCGTACTAATGAAGTATTATTGCAGCGAGATTGATGATGTTTTAGTCGAAATAAAGAGTTCGCGCGGAGGTCTTTCCTCGGAGGAAGCCGAAAAACGGCTTGAGGGAAACGGTAAAAACAAACTTGCCGAGGGCAAAAAAGACTCTCTTGTAAAGCGTTTCTTTAAGCAGATGGCCGACCCGATGATTATCATACTAATCGTCGCGGCGGTAATTTCCGCAATTACCTCTTCCTATTCCAATGAGGGTTTTGCGGATGTTATCATCATCATGTTTGTTGTCATTGTAAACGCCGTCTTGGGTGTTTATCAGGAAAACAAGGCCGAAAGAGCGTTAGAAGCCCTGCAGAAAATGGCTTCCGCAACCAGCAAAGTCCTGCGCGACGGGAAAATCGCTGTCATCAAGAGCGAAAATCTGGTCGTCGGCGATATTATTATTCTTGAGTCCGGCGATGCTATTCCCGCTGACGGACGCGTCGTCGAATCGAACAGCATGAAAATCGAGGAAGCGGCTCTGACTGGCGAAAGCGTCCCTGTAGATAAATATATTGACCTGCTTAATCTTGAAGAGAACAAAGATGTTCCGCTCGGTGACCGTAAGAACATGGTTTATATGGGAAGCACCGTTGTTTTCGGACGCGGTGTTGCAGTTATTACGGACATCGGCATGGACACCGAAATGGGCAAAATTGCGACCGCTCTGAGCAACGCGGAAGCAGGTCTCACCCCCTTGCAGAAGAAGCTTGCTCAGCTCAGTAAAACACTCACCTTCCTTGTGCTCGGAATCTGCATAGTAATCTTCGCCGTCAGCCTTATTAAAGAAGGCAGTCTTTCAGCAAATGTCGTTTTGAACAGCTTTATGATAGCCGTCAGCCTTGCCGTTGCGGCCATCCCCGAAGGTCTTGTCGCTGTTGTAACGATAGTCCTGTCCATCGGCGTTACCAACATGAGTAAGAAAAACGCGATTATCCGCAAGCTGACCGCCGTCGAAACTCTCGGATGCGCGCAGATAATCTGCTCCGACAAGACAGGCACACTTACTCAGAACAAGATGACCGTTGTGGAATACTACGGCGAAAACCAGAAACTTCTTGCGACAGCAATGGCTCTGTGCTGCGATGCGGATCTTGATACAGACGGCAGCGTCACCGGAGAACCGACTGAAATCGCCCTTGTCTACTGGGCAAAATCTCTGGGGTTAATGAAATACGATTTGGCCGAGGACGAGCCAAGAATCGGCGAAGCACCATTTGACAGCGTCCGTAAAATGATGAGCACCGTTCACAAAACCGAAAATGCCATCGTCCAGTACACAAAGGGCGCTCCCGATGAGGTTTTGCGTGTTTGCACCACCTATTTGAAAGGCGGCAAAGCCGTTCCTCTTACAGATGAAGCGCGCGCTGCAATCGTCGCCGAAAATAAAAAAATGGCAAACAAGGCGCTCCGCGTTCTCGGCGCGGCGCTTAAGCCCCACACATCCGAGCCGACAAGCTATGCACCTGTGAACTTGGAGAACGGTCTTTGCTTTGTCGGTTTGACAGGCATGATTGACCCCATCCGTCCGGAGGTTAAGGATGCTATCGAGCAGTGCCGCTCTGCCGGCATCCGCCCAATTATGATTACCGGCGACCATATCGATACTGCAAGCGCAATAGCCAGAGAACTCGGCATTCTTGCCGAGGGCGACATCGCCGTTTCCGGCTCACAGATTTCAGAAATTAACGATGCGGAGTTTGAACGTCGCTTCCGCGACATTTCCGTATATGCCCGTGTTCAGCCGGAGCACAAGGTTCGCATAGTTAACGCATGGAAAAAGGCCGGATACATCACCGCAATGACCGGCGACGGCGTTAACGACGCACCCAGCATTAAGAGCGCAGACATCGGCGTCGGAATGGGTATTACCGGAACGGACGTCACCAAAAACGTAGCCGACATGGTTCTTGCAGACGACAACTTCGCCACTATTGTCGGGGCTGTCAAGGAAGGCCGCAGAATCTACGACAACATCAAAAAGGCAATCCAGTTCCTGCTTAGTTCCAATATGAGCGAGGTAATGGCTATTTTCGTCGCAACGATTCTTGGCTTCACCATCCTCAAGCCCGTTCACCTTTTGTGGATTAATCTTGTCACGGACTGTTTCCCCGCCCTCGCACTTGGACTAGAGCTCGAAGAGCCAAACATTATGCGCCGCCAGCCCCGTCCCTCTAGCGACGGAGTTTTCTCCGGCGGTGTCGGCGTCGACGTTGCCTATCAGGGCTTAGTTGTAACTGTCCTCACGCTTGCAGCATACTTCCTCGGTCATATAATGGAAGGCGGAACCTGGGCTTCGTTACAGAGCAATGACGGCATCACAATGGCGTTTCTCACAATGAGCATGGCTGAGATTTTTCACAGCTTCAATATGCGCTCACAGCGCGGAAGCCTGTTCTCTCTTAAAAAGCAAAACATGGCTCTTATATTGGCGGGAATGGCAAGCCTTGTCCTTACAACCGCTGTTTTATATGTTCCTTTCCTTGCAACCTCTTTCGGGTTCGAGCATATCAGCCTTACAGAGTATGCCGTTGCACTTGGACTTGCATTTGCTGTCATCCCGATAGTTGAAGTAGTAAAGCTATTCCAACGCAAATACACGGCGCGCAAAAAGGCAAAATAAATCAAGTTGCACCAATTATCAATCCCCGCCGAAAATCCAAAGGTTTTCGGCGGGGATTGATAATTGGGAAAGTAGTGATATTATTTTGATATCATCTCAATATACGTATTCTCAATTATATAAATATAAAACGGAGGTCAAAGTTTGAAACATTTTAAGACTATGACCAAGTCAAAGTGGGTACAGCAAAGCAGACCACCCGGAAGTGGCCAAGATTAGAGATAATAGCTAAATGGTGACAGGCGCAGATATGAGGTAGCCTTGTCGTTGCAAGATATAAACCGCTTCATCCACGGAGACCTCTCTGTGTACTGGCGGTCGGTCGGACTGGCGGTAGAGCGTGGGATTATATGGCTCGTTTTTCTTCAAAATATTGTAGATGGCAGTCAGCATCATCCTGGAGATAGCAATGATGGCTTTCTTGTGCCCTCTACGCTTTTTAAGCGCAAGGTAACGGCTTCTTATTTCTGGATTTGCTTTGCTTCGGATGGCACAATTGGCACACTGTACCAAAAGCGGCTTGATGTATGTACCGGCTCTGTTAATGCGAGTAGTTTTCTTTTTACCGGCACTCTCGTTGTTCTGCGGAGTAAGCCCCGCCCAAGAGCAAAGCTGCTTTGATGTTGGA
>JGI24146J20443_1000082_pt1 | contig 97089 bp, 79 predicted proteins | sample BarGraIncub1131A_FD_20443 | JGI IMG/M metagenome (IMG submission 20443) | reverse complement strand
GAACGGAAGCCCGGATAAATCGAGCGGTTTTGATCACATTACGGACGCTGGCGGGTATTTCCTGTACTATGAATACAAAATGAAGCAATATGCAGATTTTGAAGTGGCGACTAATTAAAAAATAATTGAAATTCATATAGGTATATACAGATATTATATATACATTTGTAGGATAAATCAATTAAAAACGAAAGTGATGAAGATGTCTGACATTAAAACCAAAACACAATTTTTTGAGGTTGCTGATATTTGGTATCAGCGCACAATTCGATTAATGGAAATAGCAAGGGACAATGATGAGACGCTTGCACGAAAATGTAAAGCAGCCTCTCTTTGGATATTAATGTTTGTAAGAATGTCTAAGGTATCTCAAATTGCTATTCAAATATCAAAACCACGACCGCCAGATAACTTGAAAAATGGAATAGCAATTCTCGGAGAAGGAATTGAGGAGGTAATTTTGGATAAGACAGGCAAAACAATAGCGATAGCGAAGTTAATTTTAGGAAGTTATGAATAATAAAGAGAAACAATTTAGAGAATTAACAGAAGAGTATTACCACAACGCCCTAATAGAGACCGGATATGAGTTATTTGGAATTGATAGAAAATTACAACTAAGCGTTATGAGATCATTCGCTAAATACTACGCAGATCTGAAAGTCGGAGAACGGAATAAGAGAATAGGGGAGTGGCTTAATAAATATATAATTACACCCCTACCTGAAAACGCAATAGTAGTAATTTATGGATGGAATTATACTATTGACAAATTAAAAAAATTCCTTCACTTAAAACAAGCCAGTAATGAGAAGCAGAAATTAAGCGAATTATAATGGATGTAAATAAAATCTATAACGAAGATTGTCAGGATACAATGAAACGGATGCCAGACAAAACAGTTGATCTAACAGTAACAAGTCCGCCTTATGACAATTTGAGAAAATACAACGGTTATGATTTTGGCTTTGAAAGCATCGCAAAAGAATTATTCAGAGTTACTAAAATTGGAGGGGTAGTTGTTTGGGTTGTTGGTGACAGCACAATAAATGGCAGTGAATCTGGGACAAGTTTTAGACAGGCATTGTTTTTTAAGGAGTGCGGTTTTAATCTGCACGATACCATGATTTACGAAAAATCAGGAATGGCATATCCAGACAGTATCCGATACCATCAGGTTTTTGAATATATGTTTGTGTTCAGTAAAGGAAATCCAAAAACTACTAACATAATTAAAGACAGGCCGAACAAATATGTTGGCACAATGGGAGGAAATAAACGAGGCGGACTTTGCAAAAGAAGTGAATTTGGTGCAAGGTTTAATGTGTGGAGATATAATAATGGCGGAGATAATTCGTCAAAGGATAGACCTGCATTTGAGCACCCAGCAATTTTTCCAGAAGATTTAGCCAAAGACCATATTTATTCATGGTCGAATGAAGGTGATTTAGTTTACGATCCATTCACAGGATCAGGAACGACCTTAAAAATGGCACACCTGCAAAAAAGACAGTGGATAGGTAGCGAAATTTCGGAAGAGTACTGCAAATTAGCTCAAAAAAGGATTCAACCATATTTGGATCAACAAAAACTATTTTAAAAAACCAATCGAATGAAATATCCAAACATTAAAGCCGCTCATCTTTCGCACGCTCAAATTGCTAAAGCGTTTGGTTATGCGAACGTTAAATCGTTTAGGACCTCATCGGCTCATCAAAGGCACATGAGAGGATTGGATGATTGTTTAGGTATTTACAATACTGCTATACAAAATCGAATAGTGAAGGAAGTATTAGGGAGTGATTTTTCTGATAAATACGCAAAGGATTATGAAAGTGCTAAAGGTGAATATATCGAGTATCAAAAGATTTTCGATAAAATGAAGAATATTTTAAAATGAGAATTAAGCTACCAATTTTCTATAACACCAAAGAGACAGACCATTTATCTGAAGGTGGCATTGATGCTGATTTGTCAAAGTGCGAAGTCAGGCAGGTTGTATTTTACCGGATAGATTCGATTGCTCAATACTTCAAAGAGTACAGGCCGACAAATTGCACGCTTATCGCCTCAGGTGACACCCGGTTTATTTGTGCTCTCCCGGTTGAGGAGGTTGATAAACTGGTAACAAAGGAAATGATGATTTATTCCTAATTGACATTTTATAAATCGTATTGAGATAATTTGTATATTTGAATTGATGTTTTGTTGACGTTTTTAGATAACTTGTTTGGACGCGGGTTTGATTCCCGCCAGCTCCACAGAGTTCAATTATTTGTAAAAGTTAGGGGGATGCCCCACACCAGGGTATCCCTAAACCTTATTCGGGGCTGACTGATTTTGACAGCAAGTGAAGGATTAATCGAGAAACATTAAGCTGTAAAAGGCAATAATTACCAAATGAAGGCAGCAGCCTAAGAGGTTGAGACTTTCGGGGGGAGGTTACAAAATAATCTCCCTTTTGTTTTGCCAAAAAATAATTTCACGTTTCGTAACACTTATTCAAAAAACATTTTTAAATTTGTCACACGCAAAAGATTGCGCCACTACTCAACCCGCAAAGAAGTGAGTACCGAGTTCATCAGATCAGCCGTAAATTCAGCCTCAATTAATAAAGCTGTTATCCAAGAAAAGCAGCTTAATTATATTCTCAACTCCAAACTTCAGGAAGATCGCTTTGATACTGAGTACCTAAAACAGTGGGCCGATAGAAAATGCCAGTCAGATGATGCCTTTTTAAACTGGGTTAAATCAATCTTCAAAACCGAGAACTTCCTGACATTTTTCAAATACCTTCGATTCCCCTTACCGTCAACAAAAATCATTCATAACAGGATTGAGCCTCAGTTAATGAGAGTGTTCAATGCTGAAGATGCCAATTTTACCTATGATGTAAAAGGCCGTGACTTTGCAGACTTTGAAGAAGATTTGGAAGTGAAGCGTTTTAACCGGAATATCTTTGACCGATTGCTTTACAAACATAATAGCCTGATTGTCGCAGACCTCGACCCGCTGACGCCTAATAAACCGTATCGCTATTTTATTGACATTACAGACGTTAAATCGCTGGAAGAAAAAGACGGGAAAGTAACCCGTATTGCTTTTAAAGGATGTGTTACGGAGACAGAGCCGGGAGAAGAAACGGAAGCCGAAACAGGATACATTTACATTGACTCGCAGGTTTACTCGTTTTACGATGACTCAATGGAATTAATTCGAGAGGTTGCGCATGATTTAGGATATTGCCCGGTACATTTCATTTCACCTAAAAAATACAACGATGACTGCGTTGTAAGAGAGTCTCTATTTACTTATGTTCGTGAAGAGATTGAAGAGTTCAACTTCATGAAAACCCTTCAGAGAATGACTGAGCCGAACGGAGCTATTCCTGTTGTTTCAAAGATTCAATCTACCAAAAAGAAAGAAGGCAGTGGCGGCCCGGAAGGCGAGCAGGATATCAATAAGATTATGGGGTCGGCAAAGTCAGATGTTTATAATCAAAATGTCAGTTTAGGAACTGGAGACCTTCAGCCTGGAACTATTCATGAGATACCGATAGACGCTATTCGTAGCGACGATGGATCAATTAACATGGATGCTGTTAAGAACTATTTGAATTTTCACTATATTCCTATTGAGGCGCTGGATTACCTGAACAGACGTATTCAGGAACTGGAGCGCTCAATTGTCAGCACGATAGTAGGTGACGTTCTGGAAAGCAGCGAAGCAAGCAAAAATCAGGATCAAATCGCTAAGTCAATTTCTATTCTGGAAAATACTTTGATGTCTTTTGCTGAATCCTTAAACAGGATCAGGAAATATTCAGATCGTGATATGCTTTGTTTGAAATACGGAAGCAAGTTGGTTAACGAGGTGTTCATTCATTATGGTACCGATTTCTTTTTGGACTCCCAAAGTAAACTATTCGAAGATTTAGGAAAAGCGCCAAATACTTTGGAGCGCAAAAATATCATAGTCAGGATCAGTCAAAACAGGTATAAGAATAATCAGGATCAGATGAGCAGGCAGAAACTTCTCTATGATTTGATGCCCTATGTTTCGGATATTGACTTTGACAAAGCGATTGCGCAACAGATAGTTAATCCTGTTAACAAAGAATATCAACTAAGATTTAACTATTGGATTGATCAATTTGAAGCATATTACGGAAATATTGTGCAATTTTACAAAGACATGGAAATATCAAAAGCTGAGAAGCTGGTATTGATAAATAATTTAATCACCGATTTGATTAATAAACAATTAATTGTAAAACAAAATGAACCGAGTAATTTGGCTTAAAACCGCACGGGTGTACGCTACGGACAGCGACATGACGGCGAAGGTGGAAAAATCCACAGTGAAATTAGAGGATGGAGATAACTGGAATAAATTCATCCGGTACGCTCCGTTAAAAGGTTACAAGAAAGATGAACCACCTTATGTTGAAAAGGTGATGGAAAAGAAAGAAGGCAAATGGGTTGTGATTGATCCGCAACCGTGGATTGACCAGCTCAATGAAGTATTGGCTATTAAACCAATGGCAAATGAAAAGATTGACTTCAAACTTTTGGCAGAGAAACAGGCCAATCAACTGAAAGAGGCGAATGCAAGTTTCAAAGCACTGGAAAAAAGACTGAAGGCGCTGGAGACAAAGCCAGTTGTTCAACCGAATATCGATGAGGTAACGGGGGCCGGTGGTCAAGGTGACACATTTGAGCCTGTTAGGATTATTGATCCTGCGACTGGGTTAAACAGTGTAACTCCTGTTGTTCCATTGAAACAACCAATAAAACGAACAGTAAAACGTAAATAGCCATGAAATAGAACAACCGGAAAAGAACCCGTGGCAGAGTGATTCAGGAAGTTAAACTGAAATACAAGGGAGTTGAAACAGGCAAAAGCAGATTTATTCATCATATTTTTAAAATCCTAAAAGACTATGGAATTTACAACAGAATTTATTACAGAAATAGGACTTTCTGAAGATCAGGCAGCAAAGTTAAAAGAAGTAACTACTTCGCACGAAGCGGAGTTAAAACAGGCATGGGACGGCAAGGCAAACGAGAACGCCGAGAAGATTATCCAGGGAGCAGCCGACCGGGTGCAGTCAATCACAGGCATCCAAAGGGAACCAGCGCAAAAGTTAGGTGATTACCTTTCCTTTGCAAGTGAGAATTATTTCAAGGGTCAAAAATCGGCCCTTCAGCAAAAAGAACTCGAACTCGAAAAGAAGATCAAAGAAGGTGGAGGCGATCCGGTGCTGAAAGGTCAACTTGAAAAAGTGAGCGGTGAGCTGGACTTGTTGAAACAAAAAGAGGCGAAGTTTTCCGACTACGAAACGAATGATTACAAAAGTAAACTCGAAGCAACCCAACAGCAAATGACTGCAATGGAGTTAAAGGTAGCTTTTGCAAACGTCAAACCCGCTTTTCCTGACACGATTAATCAGTATGAAGCTAAAGCGAAATGGAAAGACTTTCAAGACGTCATTACGGCGGCCTATAACATCAAATTAAACGATGAAGGCGAAGCGATGGCAATTGATAAGACCAATGAATACAAGGTTGTAAAACTGTCTGATTTGGTCACCAATGACAAGAATATTTCTGAACTGGCAAAAGGTCGGCAGGCTGTCGGACTTGGATCAGGTTCAAAACCAAATATCAAAGTGGATGGAGTACCATTTGAGATTCCCGACAATGCAACACCAGAGGAACGCAACAAGGCAATAAAAGAATATTTGACCGTAACGCTTCAACTGGCAGCAACATCGAAGGAATATGCAACAAAATACTCCGAATTTAACACAAAACTACTGGAAAAGACTCCTAAAAAATAAGCATAAAACTTAAAAACATGGCTTATTTATCGAATACCGTTTTAAACGACTTTCAAGCACTCGAAGCCCAAAACGAAAAGTTAGAAGGCAATTATGGGATGCTTGACATGGTCAGGGATAGCACAGCGAGGGTTGACTATGTTCCGCCTTCCGTTGCTCAGGCCCTAAATACTGTTTCCGCTTCACGTCTTGCGAAATTGCCGGTAATGAAGGATCAAACTGTCACCGTTACCACAACCCCCGGTTTCTCAAACATCCCGGTGAACATTGGCGAAAGTGACACGTACTATTTCACCGCTTTTGACATTTTCTCAGGGTTCAGGCTTTATCCTGCCTCTTTTGAAAACAACCAAATTGACGGCGCATGGTGGAGGGATCAAATTACCCGCAACGTACTCAAAGCAATGGCAGTCGTAAAAGACGACATTGTAGAGACTGTACTTGAAGCCCGCAAATCAAGGCTTTTGAACTTTTGTACTCAGGTTTCTCAGGGTGATGGAACTTTTGTATTTGACGCCGGTAGCGATACTTTAGGTATCAACAAGGCAGCTCAAAAGGATACGATGTTTTCTTATCTGAACGAACTGATGAAAGCTAACCAATTGGCTGGTAATTACAGGATCGTAACAAGCCCGGGTGGTTTGTTGGTTTCTGAAACTGAAGGTTTCAAATATCAAACCCAACAGTCAAAGGATTTACTTTGGTCACAGAGTGCAATTCCTGCCGATCGCAGGTACGCTTCTAATCAACTTTCTCCCGGATCAGACAACTTCACTGGCTTCCTGATGCGCGATGGTGCAATGGGTATCTATGAAAACTGGCCGTGGGACTTCCGCACTGGTACTGTCGTAGCCAACAAAAAATGGTCAATCGCAGACGTCGAAATGCCTTACATCAAATCACGTCCTAACCTGTTTATAAATACCGAAGCTACTGAGGCTACATCCATTGTAAGCCCTACCACTGATTCAAATTTGATCATGACTCACTTTGAGGAAATGGCTATTTGGGATCGGTTCTATGTAGTTTATCGTTACAACTCTGATTTGGACACAAGGGTTAGCGATGTTGTGAAAATCAAAGGTTTAACCACTTAATACTGACAAAATGAAACATTATAAAGCTCTGGCTGATCAATCAGTAATTGAGGTTCCGGGGATACTTGATTCCGAGGCAATGATTAACGGAAACCCTACAACACTAACGGCAAATTATTCCGTGGTTGCTGCCGATAATGGTAAAACTTTTTTAATTGCAACCGACGCAAAGGTTATCACTCTGCCTGCAACGATTGCAGGATTCAAGTTGAGAGTAATCAACTTCGGAGCGGCTGGCAATAACATCGTAACTATTTCACCGGCTGCCGCTGATGGAATTTCTGGAACATTTAAACTTGCAGCTACTGTTGTCACCGATGCAGGGGTGGTAAATAAAGACATTATCAACACGAAGGCAACCGCCACTTGTGGGGATTATGTTGATCTTTTGGGATCAGGCGTTACAGGGACTAAAGCATGGTTGATCGTTGGATCAGCCGGTATTTGGGCCGTTGAAGGTTAATAAATTCCAATTATGGCAACTTTAGCTTTTGCAGAAGATTTTACGTCTGACATTCTGTTAGACTCCGATTTGTTGGGGGCTCCCGATTCTGGTTTATTCTGGAATCGGGGGGTTCACCCGATAGTGACTTTAGATAATTTACTCGCGATGTTACCAAGTTTGACCGCTACTTTTGCGGCTTATTCAGCTTCTGTCACTTACTCAAAGTTTGAGGCAAGTCGCAGACGGGCAGATGTGGTGACGTATCAAAATAAAATCTATCGGTCGCTATTGGACACGAACCTAAACCATGTACCCGGAGCGACAGGATCGGTGACGTATTGGCTGGAAACTACCCTACCAAGTTTGAAGGTAAAATCCTTTATTTGGTCGGTTGAAGATAATGTCACTTCTGCACTTTCGCTAAATCGCAAGCTGATTGAAAACCAGTATATCTACAATTTAGGATCAAAGCTAAACACACTCTCAAATGATTGGTCGGGTTGGGCCTTTGAGCCGAAAGGTTCAGATTACGTCAAAATCAGGATTAATCAAATGAGCTTGCAGGCGAATACTTCCAGTCCTGTTAATGTCTTTGTAATTAACCAGGGAGTTTTAAAAGCCACAATTGTACTGAATCCCAGCAATGGAATTCTAGCTTTTGAAGTGGCTCCCTATGTGATTTCCGGCAAAGGTCGCTTTATGTTCGTATTCGCTTCGCAAGATGTTTTTAGTGATGGTGCTTACAATGATCCTCTCAGATATGAAGGTTTTGTCTGTTATCCTGTTAATGGTATTGGTGACACAGCTGCAACGGCTGTTTATTCTGAAAACTACAATTCAAACGGTTTAAACTTCAATGTCTCTGCCTATCTGGATTCGAGTGTTTATCTTGATAATAACAAAGTTGATTTCGCTAAATTCTATCAGGCTCAATTTGAGTTGGATTTTATGAAGCTGACAACTACCAACGCAAACACCGAAAGCAATAGAGAGCAAAGAAACCTGAACAATGACCGGACATTGGCACTGTTGGCAACTGAGGCACTTAATAATGAGCTGAACACTGTGGCACGTAATTACCTGCACCAGAAAAAAGAGGCCATTGACGCGATTAACAAGACGTTTGACAAATATCTCCAAGTCCCGGTTGGATGGGATGTAACACAAACAGTAATATGAGCAAAGGAATCGACATATCAATTGATGCACTTGTAGCAGACTTCACCGCTTATCTGTGGACTTCAAATGTAAGAGGCTTTTACGGTCGGGTGTTCAGAAATGAACGCAACGGCAAAATTAGTCCTGAAATTTGGGTAACGCCAAACAATTACATCGAAGTTCTGAAAGATACTCAGAAAGACGCTCAATGCTTTTTTGATGTTCAACCTACCGTCTCAATGATAGCCGATATTTGTACCGCTGATGTCTGGCTTTGTTTTATGGTCAACCTGCAAAAGTTGTACCCTACGTTGACCCGTCAGGACGCAACAGAACAGGCTCACGAGGATATTAAAGACCTGTTGATGCAAAGCCAATTTGAGATTAAAGGACTGATATCCGGATCAACAGGATTTACAGGATACGATTGGGGAGAAGCGGCTCAGGCCGACATGTCGCCTCATTACCTTTTTAGATTTAATTTACAAGTAACTTACACAAATACATTATGACAACACTCAAGTATTCGGGTAATGGGGCGAGCAAAGCACTCCTTCAGGATGTGAAAGGCTTGATTATCCTTACCAAAAACACAACTCAAACCGTGGCAGCTGGCAAAACACTAGCCGCATGGACTGGGTTAATTGCGCCGGCAACCACCGCAGCGATTAAGGCAACTTACATCGACATTGCCAGGGGGTTTGAGACCAAAACAAAGGCAGCTGAGATGGTCACTGCCAATACGGGTTTTGAGGAAAAGACTAAAGATTTTCCACCTCAATTCGTCGCATACGGTCACCTTTCTTATGCCGACTATCAAACATGGTTCGGAGCCGACGGTCAGGAGTTCGATTTTATCCCCGTTCTCCAGGATGGGAAATTAGTTCACCCGCTTACTTCTGCTGGTTTGCAGATTGGTTTTTGCGGTCGTTTGATTATCACAAATTTCGACCTTCCAAAAGCAGGAGGAGCAGAAAAAGCAAAGTATGCTGAATTAACTGTCATGTTTGATGATGTCGATCAGATGAAGAACGCTGTAATCACTACACCTACATTCACTCGCAAGGAATTGGAAGCTGTTGTTCCGGTCGGTTTGAATATCGAAGTCATTACAGCTTATGAAAGTTCAGGCGGGACTGTTGTAGTTAAAGCCACTCATCGTGCTACTGGTTTGCCTTACGCTGGATTAAACACTACCTCTGAATGGGAGATGGTTTCTATCAGTGGTGACACTGGCGGGGCTGTTACAGTTGTTGGAGCAACGTCAGCAAGTTTGGGCATTTACACCTTAACAATATTGAATTCCGTCGCTAAGATGGCAGCTGACTTTGAAATCCAAGGGGTTAAAGTTGCGACCAATATTGTGTATCTTACCAACGTTCTTAACATACCTGTATAATGGCACAATTTGGCAAAGTGAGCGTAAGCAATAACCTTGACTGGGGAAAGTGGAGCTGGAAAGACTTTCTTTCTTTCTACGAATCTTCATTGAAGGGTCAGGTAACGGAAACACCCGAAGAAATAGCAAAAGTCCTGGGGGTGAAAATTCCTGTACAGAAACCAAAGCCGGAAACGGCTTAAACTTAAATAGGGTGTTACGAGAGATTGTAGCACCTTTTTTATTAACGATTAGAAAACAAAAAAATAAAATGGAAACGAAAAAACAAAGAATGGAGTCAGATGAATTAAAAGCGATTTCAAAAGAATTACAAAGAATTAATATGCTTTTAAGTGAAGCCCTTGAAAAATATCCAAAAGTACTTGAGCTTCATGAAAAAATGAGAATGATTGACGTTTCAAAATGAGCAGAATCCTTGACATGCAGAAAGCCTCTAATCAGTACATGGCCGCATTCAAAGACAATGTGATCCGTGTAATTGAGTCAAATGAGAAAATCATGATAAACATGAATAAATCTCAGATGTTAGGCTCTTTGGATGCAATGGATAAGCCACTGATTCACGCCCGTACAAAGTCGGCAAATTTGAGTAAGGCTTATGCACGGCGAACAGGTAAGAGCAAACCAAATCTGTACAATAGCGGCGATTTTCAGGCTGGAATGTTTCTGACTATGCCGACCGAAAAAGACTACATTATCAGTTCGGATGATCCAAAGGTGAACTTTCTGCAGGGGAATTACGGTTCTATTTTCGGGGTTAGTCCAAAAAACCAACCAGCCGCAAAAGAGGTGAATGACAAAGCGTTGATTGAAGATTATTTTAAAAACGTATTCAAATGATAGAAATCAATAAAATATATTGTTGCGATAATATGGAATTAATGGCAAAGATTCCAAACAATACTATTGATTTGATCTATTGTGATATTCTCTATGGAACTGGTAGAAAGTTTGCAGATTATCAGGACTTAAAACCAATACGAAATGAAATTAAAAGCCATTACACTCCTAGAATAAAAGAAATGCACCGTATTTTAAAAAATACAGGAAGTATTTATTTGCAAATGGATTACAAGATTTCACATTGGTTAAGGGTTATTTGTGAAGAAATAGGGCTTAATTTTAATAACGAAATAGTTTGGAGTTATGGGCTTGGAAATAATAATAAGAAACGAAATTGGCAGGATAAACACGATACTATTTTGTTTTTGTCAAAGACAGATAAGTATATTTGGAATGATATGCGTGGAAACGTAACACCACAAATGAAAGCTAAATATTGCCATAAAGACAGTGAGGGGTTTTATATGATGAGCTACGGTAAAAAATATTACCTGAAAGGAGGCAAAAGGATTGGTAATGTTTGGGATATTCCTAATCTATCAGCAACCGACAAAACAAGAGTTGGTTATGATACTCAAAAACCAAATGAACTAATTGAACAAATAATAAAATCAGGTTCAAACGAAGGCGATTTGGTCGCTGACTTTTATTTAGGATCAGGAACTACCGCAGAAGTATGCAAAGAATTAAGCCGAAATTTTATCGGGTGTGATATTAATCCAAAAGCAGTAGAGATAGCAGAAAACAGAATGTTAAATATGAAAAAATGTTAAAGCCGATCCACAAAATAACCCTCAAAGATGTGATACTTTTGGACGCCACTAAATCGGCCAATGTCCTTAAAAAACACTGGTTCATCCCGTTATTTTTGTGCAGGAAGGAATTGGAATCATTGGCTAAACAGATATTCGATTCAATCGGAGGCAAAACTGTTGATGATTTACAGGATCAATTCGACCGGTTGACAAGTTATCGCAGGTTACAACTACTGGAAGCCCTTTGGAAGGCCGTACAGATCGAATTTAAGTTAAAAGGCAGGATAGGTGCATGGAAGATCATCTTAGGCAAAGACTTCAAGGAAAGCCCTCAATTAGCTGAAGTATTGGCAGCGGTCGAGAAACACACCGGAATAAAACTTGAAGCGCCTGAAGATTTAAAGACGCTTTCGGATTACGTGCAACATAAGCTGGACAAGTTTGCCGAAATTTTTCCTGAAGAGGAAGAGGTAAAAGAAAGCACCCCGCTGATTGAGATATTTTACAGCGTCTTTAATTACATGGGTGAATCTTTTAACGATGAAATGTTGCTGATTGCTTTTGTAGCGATGAAGAAAATGGCAGAAAGTAAGATTTTGAAACAATCAAATATCGAAACAGATGAGTGAAGTAAATACGATTGCCAATATAGACGAGATTTATAAAGGGTTAACCAAAGTTGATGGAGGTTTAAATAATCTCTCCGCAACTTTTTTGAAAGTCATGAAAAATGTTGAGGACTTTGATAAAGTATCAAAAAATTTCACTCAAACGACAGAAAATTTAAACAAATCCCAACAGGCAACCAACGAAATACAGAAACAAAAAGACGCAGCAAACAAGGCACTGGCAGCCAGTGAACAGAAACTATTGACCTTTGATGCCGCAATCTATGAACAACTTCAACGAAACAACAAAGCATTAGCCGACAACAAGAAAGCTATTAACGATAAGATCAAGGCGAGTGAATCAGAAGAGGGATCATTAGTTAGGATGCGACAGAAGTTATCTGAATTAACCGCACAATACGACAAAACAGGCGCAAGGACAAAAGAAGCCGCAAAAGAGATAGATGCACTTAGCCGTGAAATTGGTAAGGCTGAAGCGGCTACAAATAGGCATCAGCGGGGAGTCGGTGGCTATGCCGACCAGTTAGGAAAATTACCCGGGCCAATCGGAGCGGCGGCCGCATCGGCGAGTGGGTTGGGGAAACAGCTTTGGGCATTAGTAATGAATCCTATTGTCGCTACTATTGCGGTGATTGTCGGAGCCCTCGCATTGCTTTACAAGGCATTTACAGCCACTGACAGCGGGGCGGTATCAATGGCAGGAGCTTTAAAGGCCGTTGGTAATGTTATGGATATACTTATTGACAGGTCGATGAGTATGTTTAAGGCACTTTTTTCACTTGTCACCTTTGACTGGGCGGGAATGATGAAGAATGGAAAAGATGCTTTTGGCGGTTTAGGAAAAGCAATCGGAGACGTAACGGAGGCAGGCAAAAAATATGCCACAGCGATGGATGATATTGACGACAGGGAAGTCGCAGCCGCCAATAGAATGACAAAATTAAGGGTTGATATTGAAACGCTTAAAAATAAGGCAGCAGCCGAAACGGGCAAAAAGAAAATGGATATGCTCGAGCAGGCAATGAATAAAGAAATTGAGTTAAATGGAATTGAAAAGGGATTTTTAAAAGAGAGGAATGATGTAGAGAATATGAATTTGGCCTCAAAGATGCAAAATGATAAATTAACGACAGCGCAAAAAGAGGCACAATTAGCACAATGGTTGTTAGTTGATGACAAAGAGTTGGAATCACTTAAACAAAAGGATTCTGCTTTTGCTGAATTTATGGATAAAAACGAAGGCGAATTTCAGACACTTCAAAAATCAAAAGCAGACGAACTAAACAAGGAGGCTGAATTACAAACAGGAACACGAAGGCTTCAAAAGGGATTGGCAACCGAAAGAGATGCTGAAAATAAAAAAGCTATTCAGGATGCAAAAGACAGACAGGCAAAACTATTGGAGGGAGTTGAAACAGCCGACATTAAAGAAAAGGTATTAATCAGCAAAAGACATACTGAAGGAATCACAGATGAAAAGGGGTATCAGGCTGAATTAATTGCACAAGAGGTAGTATTTCTGAACAAAAAACAAGCTCTCTATAAACCTGAATCGAAAGAATATCAGGATATAGAACTTCAGAAACAAGCCATTACAATTAAATCGCAGGATGATATTCTAAAAGCTATTGAAGAGCGGTTCAAACAGCAAAAAGCTATCGAAGAGCAGGGGACTAAAGACCTTGAAGATTTACTGAAAGGTCAAACAACAGCAGAAGAAAAGGCAGCGGACGAAGCAATTAAGACCGGTGAACAGTTGGTTAAAGACAAGCAAAAATTAGATGCCGATTATGCTAAGAGCAAAGCTGACAAAGACAAAAAAATCAAAGAAGCCGCAATTGATCTAGCTTTTGCGACAATGAATGCCGTATTTGACATTAATGCGAACAAACTGAGTGCAGAACTTTCCGATCTTGATAAGAAAAAAGAAAAGGATTTATCAAATAAGAATCTAACCGAAGCGCAAAAAGCAAGAATTGAAGCCGACTATCAGAAAAAGGCCAATGCAATAAAAGCCAAACAGGACAAAAACGATAAAGAACAAGCCCTGTTTAATATTGCAATGAATACAGCAGTTGCGGCGATTAAGGGACTAAGCGAAGGTGGTCCGTTGCTTATGGCTATTTATATCGCACTTGGATTAGTTCAGGCAGCGGTCGTAATGGCAAAACCTCTTCCGAAATACAAAGCCGGTACAATGAATGCTGAACGTGAAGGAATTTTCGGAGAAGCTGGACTTGAAGTCATGTTCCCAAAAGGAGGAGGCGCCATTTTTGCCGACAAGCCGACGTACTTTAAGGGAGATAAATTTCAAGGTGCACAAATTAAAACCCACATGGAAACCGAACGCATGATGTCAATGGTTGCAGATCGGAATATCATCGTAAGGAATCAGACAGATGACAGACTACTCGACCAAATGAAAAGAGTGGAAACGGCTATTATGAATAAACCTGTGGCAATTTACGACAAAGATCACCGGCAGATAGGGCTGGGAAATAGTCAGCATCAAACGATATATTTAAACCGTTTAACAAGGAGTAATTAAAATGAGCGACTTTCCTTACAATATTCAATCTTCAACACCTGAAATGTACCAGTTCAAACTGATATCTGAAACAGGTGACTTTGTAATATGTCAACCGCAACCCCTTGAGTGGCGATCAGGAACTATTGAAATGAAACGCGATTTAGAGGCGGGCGGGGTTTTTACCTCATTCATTGTTGATTCTTTGACTTTTGTAGGAAACGGCGCAAACTTCCTAAAGAACCTCTTTGCAGCTAAAAGTGTGAACGCAAAATGTACTTTAATAATTTACTACTGGAAAGCCTTCGATGCAGTCCCGGCAAATGGTCGGCAATATGTCGAATTCCCAACGCGCTACGATGTGAATTTCAACTTTTATGAGACGCCAAAAATAGGCAGATTTTACCAGGGCGTCAGGGTTAAGGCTATCAACTCATCCACTCAAACTAAATTAGATAACAGGCAGGATGTCGGGGTGAACCTGATGGGTTTGACTTCAATAGGAGGGCAAACGATTATAGATTACTCACTCAAAAAGAAACTTTATTATACCGCAACTTCTGTATTTTACAATACGCTACTCCAAAAAACAGGTGAGTTTGACGTTCCACATATTAAGAATCATATATCATACACGTCTGTTCCAATGAATGTTACAAGGAATGATATACAGGAATTAATACAAGTAGTACCGTACGAGGCAAACAGGGGAGTTATAAACTACATCACTCCACTGCTTAAAAATTCAGTATACGAACACACTTTTGACATAAACCCAATTATTGTCGTTCACGTGACAGATCGATATCATCCTTTATTTGGAGGCTCACAGCCCTATGAGCTTTTTTTGTATGAATTATTACCAAACGGAAACCCGGCAGATTCAACGCCTCAATCTATTGGCCAGTTCGGAAGAGATACCGGATGGTATAGTTTTTATGATCCATTTACTTTTACTGTTCGGGCCGGGAATAGTTTAGTTCTTGTGGCTCAGGCCGCTGGTATTGATGCAACTTATCACGCCTATATATATAGTTGTCAATTAGATATTTCAGAGGCCGTAACCAGCTCGCCAGCCGCACTAACAGAGGGATTCCCGGTTTACGAAGCTCTTGAGCGGGTTTGTCAACATAATTTAGATACTCAGTACCCTATTTATTCGGAGTTCTTTGGCAGGACTGATGTAAATTACAAAGAGGGTGTAAAGTATTCAGCTGAAAATCAATTAAGGTTCGCACATATTCAGGGCGGTTTAAATATCCGTGGTGCAAAACTCGACAATCCAGACGTGCAATTACCGGCCAGTTTTAAGGATTTTTTCAAATCATTAAAAGCGTTATGGAACGTTGGGTATTCGCTTGAATATCTATTTGGTGAGGCTACTCAAAGGATCAGAATTGAAGAGTACGCACACTTTTTCGAAGATACCGAAATGGTATTCGATCCTCCTCTAAAAGATAGAATCTCAAAGTACGACATTCAATCGCAGGTTATGCCTGAACTTATTCCAGTTGATTTGAAGTCTGGTTTTGATAATTTTGAGTACCTCAGTATAAACGGACTGGGAGAGCCGAACACCACAAATCAACGTACATCGATCATGAACACTGCGACGAAGTGGGAAAATATTTCACCATTCCGGGCCGACACGAAGGGAATAATGGACAATCTGGCAAATCCAATTTTGGGTACAAGTGGAACAGAGGACACCAAAGGAGATAACGCTGTTTTTATTGTGAAAACACAAAAGGCCACGGCGCCAGTGAGCGGTGAAGACTGGATACCAGAAAGGGCAACGAATATTACAATAGTTAGTGGAAGTCTTTTCAAAGAGGATTTATTAAATCGATATTTCACCCCTTCCAGAATGTTAATTAGGCACGGAAACATAATCACTGCCGGGATGACACTTCCAGACGCTCAGGCGAGTAAGTTGAAGTTTCAAAAGTCGGACAAATCCAGCACATTAGAAACAACAGGCGAAGGATACACCGTCAAAGAAAACGCTGATATTTTAGTTTCAGATTTAGCCGCTCCGATTTATAAAGCGATGAAGCACACTGCTTTAGTAGATTTTACTTTTGCTGATTTGGCAGTACTGAAATTATACCCATACAGATATTTAAAATTCAGTAATAATATTTCAGGATATTTGCTTAATTTTAAAAAGAAAAATAACGAGGATAAGTGCGAAATTTCTATTATCGAACGTAACATAGTTCTATCATGATATCCAGCTCAATATTAAACCCAATCACTTTCAAGGCCGTTCCAACGTCGAACACTTATCCGAATATGTGGAATACTTTGCATAACGACCGGAAACAAGGTAACGCATTAATCAAACCTTACTTTCAAAAGTTCCAAACCAGCCACGTAGTCTATCTTCAATTTGAATCAGATTCAGCGGTTGCGCCTTCGATAAAAGCCTATAATTTAGTCACACGCGCAGAGATTGAGACAATTTCGGCTACATCGGTTTATTCTTATGGTACTTCAAACATTCGATATTATACAAATTTTACCATAACACTGGACGGTGATTATACTGGAAAGCAATTTTATTTCAAACTTACACAAGGAAGTGATATTTTAACCTCAGAACCATGTAAAACAGCCGATTTGACAGACTTAATCCAACGCGGGTTGATGAAGTATGTTAAATATACCCACGTTAACCGGATTGACTCAGATGTGCCCGGTGTGTTTATTGACTGGCTTCATCTGCCTTCGACTGGTCACTATCTTGACTTCTTTGTAGAGGCCCAGGATATGGAACCAAACGACACAGATGAAAGCGAAGTTTTGGAGGGATCACAAAGCAAAACAATCCTTTCAGCGGCTTACTTTTCTGGTCGCGTGCTCAAATCAGGTCCTATTCCTGACTATCTGGCGGCCCGGCTGGGTATGGCTTCATCTTTGGATGTTTTCACGGTTAACGGCGTTCAAATGATTAAGGGCGGCGGAATTGATCAATCGCAATTTGGAGGTTCAACTTTATATCAAATCAGCATGAAACTTTCAGAAAAGAACACAATCGGAGTTAACGTTGATAGCTTGGGGGTCAGCACGCCGGATACGGACCCGCCAATAGTCGGTACTCCTATGTATATCGGTTCGGTTACTTCGGCGGTACCGGATGAAACGGAAGTGAAAACAATGACTGATTCTGCGGCATCTGCAACCGATCAAACAATTGTTTACACTATTTCAGACGCCCGGCCTTGTTTTGCCTATCCTACTTCATTTGGTTCATTGAGTTCAATTTTAGGAACAGATGGAGATGAAATAATCAGCGGGTTCAATGTAACCACTTTGGATTTTACTATCGATAGTGTGACGATAAATTTTACAATTTATACGCTCAAGAACTTGACAACCATAACATCATTCACCACAATTTATAAATACTAAGCCATGCCACGCACAGGAACAGAAAAGGTAATCGGAATATTGATGAGCACGCAGAGGCCGCTTGACGAACACTACCTAAATGAAGGCGCTCCGTGGGCAACTACCGCCGCCGCACTGGCAGGAATTCCATCAGGATCCCGCTCTCCTGGAAAACCGGTAAACATTGCAGGCGTGCTTTATTGGTTTAATACAGCGATGACCGATTTAGTTACCGTCTTTTCGGCTTCAACTCCAGGAGCCGGGGATGTTGCGATAGCAGACGCCGGAGACCTGTTTGACGCCGCAGATGTTGAGGCTGCACTGGCAGAGGTAAAAACTCAGGCGAATGCTACAGATGCAGTATTGGCAGGATTTGATGGAGTTCAAACAACCTACCGAATTGATTTCCCCACAGCAAGCAGGTCGGTAGCTGCAAGGGTCGCTGGCGCAACGGTAACGACTGACTATCCAACCGGATGGACTTTGGCCGCTTCGTCTGTTTACAATTTGCTGGTTACCCATACTTTGACAGGTCGGAAACTTTCATCTATAAACATCTTTGAGATTGACGGCGCAAATGAACGGTTATTACCTATGTTCTCGCAGGCATTTACCGGAATCCTTTGCAATGGATTGACTGTTTTGATCGAAGGGCTTGCACCGACTGATTTAGCGTTACGAATTGAATTAATATTTGACTAAAATAAATTATTATGAGCTTTTTAGATGAAAAAGTAATAGAGTCAAAAGAAGTTAAAAAACTTATTGACTTTCTAGTAAAAGAATCAAAAGTGAATTTTGAAAATGTGAAAGAATTGGGATGGCCTGAATTTAGAATTGTTGTTCACGAAGACGGGTCGGCATACGCCCATGTAATTAATAGAGACTCCACAACCATTGATTTTAAATTACAGTTGTAAAAATGAATGATACAAAGAGCAAATCCATTGATGATGCAGTAGGTTTTGATTGTAAACTTTGTATTTTATACCGTGGGTTATGCTATTTAGAGTGTATTATAATTGATGATGATTTATAAATAATTATGACTTTTGCCACTAAATACGGAGTTCAAATCGCTTGGCGAACCATCGCAAAAGACGTTTTCCAATTGACACGGGAGACAGTTAATGATCCGGCAACCTACAGGATGACTGTTGCTGTAATTGACTCAAATAATCCGGGTGCCGGTCAAAAGGAAATAGGTTACTACCTGGTTGATTTTTGGGGAGTGCCATATCTGATAATCGGTACCGGTTCAACTTATGTCGATGTTCAGGATGACTTTAGGGTAGGTAGGTGTCCAACGTCTGGGCGAATGGCTGTGATTTTCAAATCTGTTTACAATGGAAGGGCTTTGCATTTAGGGCAAATTGATTTCCAGCACTTACACCCTTTGGCTTTCTCGAATTATCAAAGGTATGCGTCCGCCTTAATCTGGGCCAACGACCCCAACGCCAAAAAAGTTCCATTCACCGCCTCAGCTTTCCCAAAAATAATCAACTATCAAACGGATCAGGTGGACCCGGAAGACGCAACGAAAACGATCAACTACGCTGAAGATTTTGGCGAAAACCCAAATATCAGGCTGGTAATCTCAGTTGATGCAACGAACGGATATCAACAACAACAAATGGTACTATTCACTTATGTTGGCGGGCTGATTGATACAGCGGGCTTCGATGTAGGTGAAGGAAACGAAATATCAGGTTACATCTCAATATCTCGATCATGAAAAAACTATTTTTACTTTTGACCCTTTTTGTCTTGACAATATCTGTCAAAGCTCAGTTTGCAAGACCAACGGGGATAGTAACGATTCCAACTCCTACGCTTTGGCGAAACCCCGCTGATAGTTCAATCACTATTTATCAGGGGAGTGTTAACTTGTACAATACTTTCCTGATGAAGTGGGACAGCGTAAAGGTAAAAGGCTATTTTACCAATTACAAGATCCTGCAATACCGGAAATTGAACAATCATGACAGTCTTTCAACTCTTGACGAACGGAAATATCAGTCATTAACCGATACGGTCACATGGGGACTTGGATTAAGTCAATCAGGCCACGTAACGAAAGTTGATACCTCTTCGGCTTCGATATTGAGTAGACAAAGGGCACTTCATGAGTATGCACTAATTTCTCATAACCAAAGTATTTCGACTATAATTGGGCTGTTGGATAGTTTGAACAACCACTATACGAAAGCACAGACAAATACGCTCTTGACTGGCAAAGAGACAGCCATTGTGGCTTACGAACAAACAATCACAAATGGAGAAGTAACATATATAGTTCCCTTCATTCTAAAACCCACAGCACTTGTAATTTACAACCAGCAAGTACTCCCTAATTCCAGATGGGCGGGTTCCGGCACAAATACATTAACCCTATATATAGACCCCAGAACGTATGATTATTTAAAAATTCAAAATTAGACACCATGAAAAAGATTTATTTATTGTTTTTTCTGTTGGCAATTTTCCTTAATTCCTTTGGACAGGCGACCCCCACAGCCAATATAAGGATAGGAAATGCCACTACTGCCTTCGGGATTAACATTCCCGTTGGTTACACTGTTTATGATGCTGGGGCTGACAAGTATTTTATCTGTAAAACAGCAGCAATCGGAACATTAACCCTCACAACAGGTTCTGCTAATTTTCGTCAAATTGATAAAAGTGCAATTCAGGCTGTTAAGGAGGGATTGGGAATTGATGTAGATTCTACGGTTGTGGGGACTTTGCGAAATCCTATTCTCAATCTTGATACGGCCAGTGTTAGTGTTCTCTCTCGACAAAGGGCGGCAAATACTTATCAAACCAAAGCACTTGCTAATGGGAAAATACGTGTTGGTAATGCCGCTGGATGGGCTGCTGAAGTTGCAGTGAGTGGAGACGCTGCGATAGCCAATACGGGAGCGGTCACTGTAAGCAACGCCGCTGGCAACATGCGAGTCAATGGAACATTAAAGATCGTTGGCTCTGCAAATGATGCAGCCCCTGATTCAATCCTAACGATTGCCGCAGGGGTGGTTAAAACATCAGCGGCAAGCCTATTTCAAACAAGCACACTGGCAGATGGGAAAATCCTTGTTGGTAATGGTTCAAACGTTGCTACAGCGGTAACCGCCTCAGGTGATGCAACTATTTCAAATGCGGGTGCAATAACTGTTACCAATGCTGCTGGTAATATGCGGGTTGTAGGTACGTTGAAAAATGTAGGAATAGCGGATGATGCTGCACCGGACTCAATTGTTACCGTGGCAGCGGGTATTTTTAAAAGATCGGCTGCTAGTTTGTTTGTAACCACTGCAAGTATTAAGACGGCCATAGTTGAGGAAATGGAGGTTGCTAATGCCGACAGTGCAGCAACCGGAAGGTATTACTATACCCTTGCACACACACCTACAGCGGGGACTGTAATTGTTCAGGTTAATGGTTCAGCTATAAAATTAACAACTCAATATCTTTTGCTGACAAATAAAATCAGGGTGGGTTTTTCGCTTGGTATGTATGATAAAATAAATGTTGCGTACAGTTATTAATTTTTGATTATGAAAAAGATAGGATTATTATTTGTTGCGTTATTTTTCTCAGTATTAAGTTATTCACAGGTACAGCCAAAGGCAAATCTTGTCATTAAGAATGCTACAACCGCTTTTGGAGTGAATATTCCAATAGGTTTTACCGTGTACGATGCGGCAAATAATAAGTATTATGTCTGCAAAACGTCGTCTGTATCCACCTTGACGCTGACAACGGGATCGGCAAATTTTGAGTGGATAAACGATAAATCACACGCCTCACTTACCAACGTTTTAGGCCGTGGATCTTATCATGTTTCACAAGCTGCAAGGGACTCAATCAATTCAAGTCGACAGATGGGGGACACAGTTAGAAATGTAGGGAGTGCCACTGTTTTTGATTTGACCGGAAAACAACCCCTCGCAACCGTTTTAACCAATATTCAAGACACGCTAAACCTGCACGAACATCTTGCAAATAAAAGCACTACAACCACGCTTGGAACCAGTAATATTCTCTACCCTACTCAAAATGCGGTTAAAGTCTATGCTGATGCGAAAGTAGCCGACGCAATTACAGACGGGGTTACAACTATCGCACCGAGTCAAAATGCGGTGTATGATGGATTGGCAACAAAAGCTCCCTTATCTTTTTCTGGTAATTACATTTGGAATCAGAATGCAAGTGCTCAGAGTGCTTACATTAATATTAATGGAACTATATCAGCAGGTAACACAACAATACCTGTACTGTATCTTACAAATGCTATTAATAATGGTAGGATTTATTCAGATAACGAATACGGAACGGGTGAATCTATTTGCATAATGCCTTCCAGCGCCTTTACTCTTAAATCTCTAATTACAGGTAATACCACAGTGCTTTTTGATACCAGAAGTGGAGCTGGATTGTTTAACGGAAATCTCACGACTCCTTCGATAAACCTAACCACAGGAGCAGCCGTTAATAAAATTTGGCAATGCACAAATGCAACCACAGGAGCGGGGCAATGGAATACAGTTGCTACTACACAGACTTTCGTTTCGACTTGGGATGCAAATACGAATACCCCCACGCTTGCTGATGGTACTGGAACGAATGGTTATTATCACAGGGTAGTAGTTGCTGGAACGCAAAATTTAGGATCAGGAAGTATTTCATACGATATTGGTGATAATGTGGTTTACAATATGTCAAATGTCTGGCAAAAAGATCCAAAGCCCACTATTATCGGGGCTGCACTAACTAAAACGGATGACACAAATGTCACCCTAACGCTTGGGGGGTCTCCGTCAACGTCACTACTTAACGCTGCGAGCTTAACACTTGGATGGACAGGAACACTTGCAGATGCAAGGATAGCAAGTGCGTCAAATTGGAATACTGCTTACGGGTGGGGCAACCATGCAAGTGCGGGCTATTTAACGTCATTAACCTCTACCGGAAATGTGGGTTATCATAATGATACTTATTATTTTAATGTCCCAAATCCAATCTGGAGTTTTGCGAATGCTTCAGATTTTGGTTTGGCTTATTACCAAGGGACGGCACTTGCTGGGGGTGAAGCTATTGGTTTTCATTTCGGAAATATTGCAACGCCTACATTTTATGTGCAGGCAAGTGGAGTAATTACTACAGCCACTACCGGAACATCAACAGATTGGAACGCAAAGCAAGCCACCTTAGTTTCCGGAACCTCCCTCAAAACAGTCGGAGGGGTTAATCTTTTAGGTTCAGGCGACATTGGTATATTGGGTTCAGCTTATGGAGGAACAACAAATGGATTTACAAAATTCATAGGGCCAACTACATCAGAAAAAACCTTTACTCTTCCGAATGCAAACGAGACCTTTCCGGCTCATGGAACTAACGGAAATGTAATGGTCAGCAATGGTACGGTTTGGACAAGCACGGCAAAACCCACTTATCGTTATGATGAAATATTAGCTGCAACTAATGTAACTCAAGCTGCTAACACAACGGTAAGAAAAACAATAATTTCATCATTGATTACCGGCGTGGGTTTCATTTCGAGAATCGGAATTGGAGCAAAACGGAACAATGATGGTTTTGGAGATGGTGTTTTCAGTGTCGGTTTGAACGATGCCGACACTTCTTTTCAGGATTATATTTTTAATGCCGCTGGCAGAATCTCATCCGGTGCTGGTATTTTTGCATTAACATCAGAAATCCCCACAGCAGCTGTAACCTTCAATAATAGCGGTTCTGGTGACGCGACCGGAACAACCTTCAATGGATCGACAGCCAAAACAATTTCTTATAATTCAATCGGGGCACAAGCGGCAGGGAACTACGTAATTGTAAATGATTCGTCAAAATTCTATGAACGAAAATCTAATAAAGTAACTTCAATTTCTTCCGGCTCAACCGATATTCAATACCCTTCAGCTAAATTACTCTATGACCAATTAGCAGGGAAACAGGCAGCTGGAAGTTATGTTGCAGTAGCCGATACCTCTACAATGTTAGGCAAGTATGCAAGGAAAGTCAGCCCGACTTTCACAGGAACCGTAGTTTTGCCTTCTACTACATCGATAGGAACAATTACAAATACTGAACTTGGTTATGTTGACGGTGTGACTTCAGCCATACAAACCCAATTTTCCGGTAAAGAACCCACGATAACAGCAGGTACAACTTCTCAATATTGGAGAGGTGATAAAACATGGCAAACACTACCTACCGCAGGAACCGGGACGGTTACCAGTGTAGCAATGTCGGTACCTACCGGATTAAGCATTTCAGGAACGCCAATTACCACAAGTGGGACGCTAGCTCTTTCCTTGACTTCTGGGTATGTGATACCTACGACCACTAATATTTCAAATCTAAATACAGCTTACGGTTGGGGCAACCATGCGAGCGCAGGATACGCAACAGGTACTATAAACAATGCAACCTTAACCCTTGCAACTTCAGGGAGTGGAATAAGTGGCTCACAAACCTTTACTGCAAATCAGGCCAGTGGAGCAACATTTACGGTGGCATCAAATGCAACAACAAGCAACACGGCTGGGACAATAGTATTAAGAGATGGTTCTGGTTACGTCTCTTTGACGGGTACTTTTTGCAGCTCAGATAGTACGCTGAAAAGGAATATTCGTTCGCTTTCAAAAATTGACTTGTACAATGCTTCAAAAATTGATCTTCGCAAATTCTGGTTTAAAGCCGAAAATGATCAGAAAAACCATTTTGGCGTGATAGCTCAGGATGTTCAAAAATTATTCCCGGAGTTGGTCAATACCAGCAAAGAAACAGGGAAACTCGAAGTGAACTATCCTGAACTTTCAATATTGTTAATAGCTCAACAAAAGGAAGAAATCCAATTATTAAAACAGCAAAACCAGCAACTTGAAAAGCGAATTGAAAAGCTGGAAGATCACAATAAATGGGAAGCAAAACAAATCAACTTCTAATGAAAGCAAAAATATTGATAGTATCGCTTTTACTTTGTCTGAACTCTTTCGGGCAAAAGTTACCTATTACTGGGTTATGTCTTTCGGATATTATCGGAGTTACCGGCGGGACTTGTTTAGGGGATGCCTTTACAAATGCCAATTCAAGTTATTTTGATGCAACCTATGCCATAGGCGGGGCTAATTGGATGAGCGAGTTTAGGAATTATGGGCCGCCTTCAGCAACTATTCCTACTGTAACAACCACGGCGATAACAGCCATAACGGAAACCACGGCAACCAGTGGAGGGAATGTTACTTCAGATGGAGGGGCTACAGTAACTGCAAGAGGGGTTTGCTGGAACACCTCAACCAATCCAACTACCGCAAATAGTCATACTTCAAACGGTACGGGAACCGGAAGTTATTCGAGTTCGTTGACTTCATTAACAGCTTCAACAACTTATTACGTCAGGGCGTATGCAACCAATAGCGCAGGGACGAGTTATGGGAGTAATGTGAGTTTTACGGCTTCATGTAGGCAATTTGGATTACCTGTCTATGTTATAGAGACCGTTATACAGAATATTGCTCTGACCTCATCAAACATATGTTCATTGGCTAATGCTCCTCAAAATGGTATTACTGATCATTTAGCGGAATGGAATGAGACTTTTGGAACAGAACTATACGTAAATACAACAAATTGCGATACAGAGGTTAATGGATATTATGTAATGTTTAAGTTAGGGGGAGGATCACGGACCCCTTATTATCCAATATACGTAATAGATGGTAAGGTATATCAATATATGTGTACTCCTTAAATTTAACAATATGAAAAAGTCAATTCTCGCTTTATTTTTTGCCCTGCTAATTTTCGGGGTGTCCGCTCAAAAAGGTTACAAAATTACCCGGTACGAAGTCAAATCAGATGCACTATTTGTCTGCCTGAATTCAACCACAAAACCCGTGTATATCGAGAAGTTCCTCACCCTCGAAGAGCGCAAAGATTCAATTTCAATCAAAGCAGCTATCGAACAACTGATTGCTGAACTTCAGGTCAAAGAATATGACTACGTTAAACCAGAGGAATATGTCAGCAAGCCAGACAAGGCTAAACGGATCGAAGGCAAAACCGATTCAGTCCGGGTTAAGAATATCAGAAATAAGATATTGGTTCGAAGGCAGTCGGTGAAAGATTCAATCGCAAACATTCAGAAATAATTCCTAAATTTAGGGAACCAAATTCAAGGTATGAAATACAAAAAACACAATGAGGCGATGCGTAAATCGGATAGAAGATTTGATGGGGAACGTGATAAGCGTTATGCCTCAGAAAATGAACTTCGAGCTTTGGCTCTAATAATTAAAGAAGAAGCAAACGCAAAGGCTTTAAATCTTGCAAGTCAGATACAAACCTATAAAGATGATAAGTCTGATAAAACTCGCGAACAAAACCTTTCTGAGCGTGGCGCTTACGTTACTCATAGTGATTTAGCAGAAGTATTTGATAAATCAGAGAAAAACTTAATCGCTGCTATTGGTGAAGTGAAAAATATCTTAAAACCTATAATTGACCATGTTGCAGCCGATACAGGATCACAACTAACGATAGGTAGGATGATAGGCTACATTGTTGCAACCGGTGTAATTATCGGGATTATTCAGTTCTTAATTACGCGTATTTAGATAAATATCACAAAATGACACTACCAGAAAAAATAATCGAATTAGCCAGGTCTTTTATAGGACAGGAAGAAACTCCAAATAATTCAGGGTTTAAAACTGGATGGTTTCAAACCTTAATGGAAAAAATTGGATGGCTGAAGGGTCAATCATGGTGTGCCTATTTTGGTAAATCAGTCTTTTACACAGCATTTTTGGAACTTGATCCTATTGGGGCAAAACTTATCCTGAAGTATGCGAACGGATCATCTCAATCAACCTATCAAAATTTTGCAAGGTCAAAGGAATTTCACGTTCAGACATTCCCGGTTCCTGGAGCGTTGGTAATATTCAGAGAGGGTAATTCAACATCAGGACATGAAGGTGTCGTAACTACTTTTGATACTTTTGGCTTTAGTTTTGTTTCAGGAAACACAAGCAAAGCCGGAAGCAGAGAGGGGACAACGGTACTTGAAAAATACAGAAAACTAAATTTGCCATACAACCCTAATGGATTAAATTTAACAGGGTTCGTAAATCCAACAAGAATAAATTAATACCTTTGAATTATGAAAAATCAATCTGGACTTGTTCTATTCCTTCAGGAAAACCTTCAGCGACTATTCACAAAGTCTCCACTATTTTTTAAGATCTGGACATTCATCTCTTTGGCCCTTGTATTAATTACCGGTATTCCAGACTTAATTAACGCAATCGGTGACACGGTTGTAATCCCAGACCTTTGGAATCTAAAGATAACCGCAGCGGTCGCATGGAGTTCAAGGGCGGCTCTTTTTATGTCGCTTTTAACCACTCAAAGCACAACTGTAGCAGTAACCGAGGATGGCACAGGATTAAAGGCTACAAACGCAACCGCACTGCCTTTTACGGCAAAGAATGAGGCTAAAGTAGTGGACCAACAAGTATTAACACCACCAACGGTGGACATTCAAATAAAAACCAATTAAAAATTAATATCATGAGTAAAGTAGGCGGAACAAAAGTAGGTAATTTCCTACGCTCCCTTGTTGAATTCTTTAAAAACCTGACAGCAAAGACACGGGAACTTACACCCGAAATCCTTCAGGTCGTGAACAACGTTAAAAATTTTGTTGATAGTCCAGGTTGCGACTTTCTGACAGCTGTTATTCCAGGAACATGGGACAATTGGCTTCAGGATCTTATGAAAGCATATTTACCAAAACTATTGGATATTCTGAATAAGGTTGAATCTTATGCAGAAATAGCAGATCCAAATGAACGAATGAAGGCAATTGTGGCAAATATGCAATTAAGTGAAGGCGACTTAAGAGATGTTACCTTTCAGCCAATGGCAGCAAAATTAGTTGAAAAGGCAACAGAAAACCCATACGGTAAAAGCGTTATAATCGCTGAATCCGCTTATCAGAATCCGGAAGTACTGGCAGCGTAATTCAACTTGTGCCAAAATTGCACAGGTTCAAAATAGTACCCTTAGTTTTTTTCTTTTCATTTTTCGTTTGGAGAGGTCGGCAATGTGTCGGCCTCTTTTTTGTGCCAAAACATGTTATACAACAGTTTTATGAAAATAAACCTCAAATAATTTGCATACATAACATACACTTTGTACATTTACATTGTACAAATTAAAACAAATAAATTATGGAAAAAGTAATTAAAATTCCCGATGAGATCGTAACTGATCTGAAAATCCTGGCCGCGAAGTCAGGTAAAAGCCTAAGCGCGTACATTACTGGTGTATTGGTTGAACTTGTAAAAACAGAGCCATGATACACATTACTATCAGCTTAGTATTATTTGCCCTCAGTATTGGGCTGGCAAATTTAACCGAAGCTAAAAAAGTGAAGCGATGAACCTGACAGAAGCAATTCGAGCGTATAAACTACGCAACCCGAAAGTGACAACCGCTGAAATCAGTGCCTTTATTCACGGATAGACGGCTTGTGAAGTGGCTACTGATGTTACTAAATTATTAACCATTAAAGCAAATTGAGATGAAACATGTAATTATTATTGATCAATTAGAAGATGGATTTGTTTTAACAATTAACGGCAAAACGAAGGCCGTGGAAACTGTTAAAAGGGTAAGGGAAATCATATCTGAAATAACACAAGAGTCAACCGAAAAAGTCAACTCGCCTGCTGTTAGGCGTTCTATTTTAACCATTGAATTCGAATTAAATCCACCAACGATAGTATGAAAAAGCGAATTTTAAATTTTATCCTTGACTGCATCGGAATCACGGCGGCGGGTGTATGGTTGTTTTACATCTTATTCTTAGCGAAATGACAAAGAAAATCGAAGAGCTTCGGGATGAATACCTGCTAAGAATTGATATAATCAAAATATTACAGGAAGATCCTGAATATAAATGCGAAATCGTTATCAAAAGATCGGCAATAAAAATCGGCTGTTATCAAACCTTTGTTTCTGAACTTAATAAAATATTGAAAAATGAAACTATCTGAACTGTCAGCACTTCCAAAGGGGACTTACAAAATTATTGACCGCAACCATGAAAGCCACTATCCGCGCAAATGGAGCGATATTATCCACGTCCTCTATAAGGATCAACACAAGGGAATAAGGCGCTACAATGCATTCTTATCCGGTTTGTGCTTAGGGTCACAAGATCCGTTCCCTACTCTTCCAAACAGAGGAGGAGCCTATCAAAATGCGGGCCGTCCACGGGTAAAAGATTCAGAAAAGAAGATTCCCGTTAAGATTGGAGTTGAACAGTCGGTTGTAGATTCATTGGGTGGATTAAGAGCCGTTCAGGTAATTTTAATTGAACATCTAAAAAGTCTGATATGACTACGATTCAACAGTTTAATGACTATAAAGACGCCTTCTTTTATGCGTTCGTCTTAGGAATTATCTACATTTTACTTAATTTATCAACACGTAAAAATAAAAACAAATGAAAAATCTATTATCAACAATTGATAACAATGTTATTTATGCCATTCTATTTGTTATTATAATAGCTATATCTGCACTAATCGGATGCTGGTTAGTCAACCGCAATGAGAAGCGCGACCGGGATCGCAGGATCGTCGAAGAATGCCGGAGGTCTGCAGAATACGACGAAACAATTAATACTTAAAGCGATGCAAATAGACATTGAAGATTATATCGATGAAGCGTCAACAAGAGTGCTAGTCAATGAGTTAAAAAAACGAAATGGTTATAGCTTACTTGAAAGCAGATTTGAAGATGAAGAAAGCCTTGAACAACTTGAAAGTTTTAATAAACTCAGTACACTGGGAAAGGTTAAGCAGGTCCTAAAACTGAAACCCTACGCGACAAAAGCGGAGATTATTAACGAGATAAATGAGCTGTAAAAACATGTTATACGGCAGGTTTGGTTATACCTATTGAACTATTTATTAATTTCACAGTAAGCAACCCGGAAAGCATTAAAAGACCGGATAAAAAAAACGAAAAATGATTATCAGAAAAGAAGATTCACTACCAGAGCGCCCGGTTATTATCCTGTTGTATGGCAGTCCCGGCGTTGGTAAAACAAGCGTGTTTAACACGTCAAACAATCCTATCTTATTGGACTGTGATCGAGGCGGCGATCGTTCAATTTTCAGGCAGGATACTATCGTAGCGTCCAACTGGAAAGAAGTTATGGCCGACGAAGGCGAAATCAAGAACTATTCCACTTTAGGAATAGACACTGCAAAAAGTGTTTTGGATGATTTTCTCATGGTTCACGTGGTTGAGAATGATTACAAGCTGAAAACCAACAAGCTCAAAGCTTATGGCGCTATTGCAGACGAGTTCAAACTCTTCGTAAACAGACGAAGAGGTGAAAAGCTGGACATGGTTATTATTGCACACGCCAAAGAGGAAAAGGACGGCGACAATACCAGAATCAGTCCGGATGTTACCGGGGGTTCAAAGGATCTTTTGCTTAGGATTGCTGATCAGGTAGGTTATATGTATATGGATAACAACCAACGTACAATCAATTTTAACCCTACCGATAAAACCGTTGGTAAAAATGTAGCACGGTTTCCTTTGTTGACCGTTCCAAACGAAACGGATCCACTTTTTAAAACTTTCATGGCAGACATTATTCAGAAAGTAAAAAGCTCTATTCAGGAAAAGAGTGAAGAGCAAAAAGATTTCATGGCAAAAATTGAAGAGGTGCAAAAAGAACTCAATGCGATTGATTCACCTGAAAAGGCCGCAAAAGTTACTATCCTGATTAAGGACCTTCCAAAATCTCATATTGCCGCTTTCCGTAAATCATTCGATGAAAAATGTGTTCAGGAAAATATTGAATGGAACAAAGAAGCCAAAATTTTCCAAATCAAAGAAGATGTTAAAAGTTAGGGTTACTCAATTAGAGGCTTTTCGCCGATTCATTAGCGGTGAACCCTACGCAACCGAAGAAGCACTCCTGGAATCATTTTCAGGAGTGTTCAAGGGCAATGAATACACCAGAATTGGCACCGGTTTTCATCTATTTGTGGAACAAGGCGACAAATCCACCAATGGAGTGCTGAAAATTGATGATATACCGATTATTTACCATCAGGACCATATCAATACCGCCCTTACATACAAAGCTGAAATTTCGCCTTGTTTTCACGAAGTAAAGATGATGAAGAGTTACAATATTGGCGAATTGATCCAAGTATCCGGGACTTGTGATGTTCTGCAGGGAATGATCATCCGGGACATTAAAACCAAATATTCAGATTTGCGCTCAATCGAAGATTGTACCCGGTCGTATCAATGGCGTCTGTATTGTGACATGTTCGAAGTTCCCGATTTTTCGTATGATGTTTTCCAATTTGTCGGCTATGACAAAGAGAAAAATGGTTACGACGTTTCTGGACTGGAAATCAAACGACATGATCCAATTGACTGTCTTACTTATTCAACCATGCAGCAGGATATTCACACACTTTTACATGAGTTCAAGAATTACGTACATTTTAAACAGATAGAAAAATATTTCCAATGAAAAGCACAGACAACGGCGGACATGAATTTACTCATAAAGATTTACTTCTTTGCCCATTTTGTGGCGGAACTCCTAAAATCAAATTTATCGGGAATAACTTCACAAAAAGCAGAAAAGTAACTATCTCTTGTAGTGTGTGCAGGATACAGCGAACTGATGCAACAATATTTCACAATCATATTTGGATTGCAGAAATTGCTATTGAGCACTGGAATGAACGAGTAGACAAATGAACTTCCACGCACTCATAACAGCCCCAAATCACTTCGATGTTGATACGGATGAAGATTTTAAACAGTCGCTAAAATTAAAGGTCGGCGACTATGTTAATATCGAAGTCTGGAAAGAGCGGAGTATCGTTAATCATCGGAAGTTTTTTGCGCTACTAAACAGGACCATCTACCTACTTCCTGAAGGGCCGGAATTTGAGAAGCTCCGAAATATCGAATATCTACGCAAAGAATTGATGATACTTTGTGGGAATGTTGATACTCATATCACAATGAAGGGTGAAATGATTTTAATACCCAAATCGATCAACTTCCAAAAAACCGATGATGTAGAGTTTAACCGGATTTATTTCCTTTGTACTCAGGCAATAATTAATACCTACCTGAAGCATATCACTTTAGAACAGTTTACTTTATATATTTCAAAATTTATCTAAAAATGAAAACAGGAATTGAATTAATTACAGAGGAAAGACAACGGCAAATTAAAGTAGAAGGATGGATGCCGATCCATGACGCAAAACATACTGATAACTCATTAGCAAAGGCCGCGGCATGCTATGCTATGCCGAGCGACGAAAGAGAAAAATATCAGTCTTACACGTTTTCAGAACCCAGAAGATGGTACCCGAGATGGTGGCCTAATTCCTGGAATGTTAAGTGGTGGAAGCCAACTCCAAATGATAGAATAAAAGAGTTATCAAAAGCGGGTGCTTTAATCGCTGCCGAAATTGATCGACTGCAGTTAGCCGAGGCTAAACCTGAACCTGCCGAAAGATTTTATGATCCGGAAGCAGGATTAAGGCCATGAGCGAAAAATCCTTACATGCTGCAGTTTGCGATTATATCCGGATGCAGTATCCAAAAGTTTTGTTCAATAGTGACTTATCGGGGTCGATGAGACTTGCCATCGGCCAGGCAGTACAACTGAAAAAACTCCGATCTTCGCGAGGGTTCCCGGACTTAACGATTTATGAGCCACGCGGACGATTCCATGGCTTGTTTTTAGAGCTAAAGCGCGAAGGTGAGGTAATCTATAAAAGGGACGGATTAACGCTTAAAACTCCGCATTTGGAAGAGCAGGCAGAAACGATAAAGCGATTAAACGAACGCGGATATCTGGCCTATTTTTCGATCGGGTTCGACCAGACACGAAAAATGATAGATTTGTATTTGAAATGAATTGTGTGAATTGTAAAATCGGTATACGGAAAATAATTACCAAGCAAATTAAAGAGCGGGTAAAAGAGTTTGATGGGAGGGAATATCAGATAGTCCAGGATATTTGCGCACACTACAAATGTGATGAAGCGAAGATATTTCACTCCCAGCCAACCGATTCACATGTTGAAAGAACGCTATATATTTACTGCATGGTCTACATTTTAGGTCGAAGACAGGTGGATATCGCTCACTTATTACACATGCAGAAAGCTAATGTATCCCGTGATTTTAAGTCTATAATGACAAAATTCAAGGATAAAAAGGAACGCGAAAAGTTTAAATTTTTAACAAAATATTGATATGATACGAAAAATAACATCATATGAAGAAATAGTGGCAGATTATAGACTTGAGATAAATGGTCATAATATATATTTGACTGAGGAAAAGTTCCGCCAGCTCGCTTTTGAGTCAATCTCCCTACTCGACGACCTGTTGAAGGAAAAATGGCAGGAACATTTTGAAAAGATGAAATCATGAGTATCTATTATTGCCCTAAATGCAACTCAATCCAGCACCGGGACTCCGTTAAAAAATGGATCAAGTCTTATTGTGAAGAAACCGGGAAAGAAACGAGGTTGATTAAAATTGACGCAGACTATTATTGCGGAAATCATAATTCGTGCGATGGCAAGACGTTAATCGCTTTTAAACAATTTTGTCAATCAAATTCAACCGTACATATAGGATGTCACGAAAGAATAAAAATAACTTCAAAAAATTAAAACCATGAAAGATTACACTTTAGATCCATCATTTTGGATCAGGCTGCAGATGTTTGTTTCCGGTACAAGAGTGAATTGTGTGATGGATGACGAAGAAAAGGAAATGATCTTGCATAATTGCGAAATAAAAATAGAGGAATTGACGGATATTCAAAACTAATTTGTATATTTGCATTAATAAAGTCCGGTGAGAGTCCGGATTGTTTTGAACTAAAAATTTAAACTTTTAATATGCCTAAAAAAGAAATCAGGCACGATGTAGCGACCCAAACAGAATATGCCAAAATGGTTGGCAAAACTCCACAGTGGGTAAATCAGCAGATTAAGGCGGGAAATTTAAACACTCTTCAAATAAAGGGTGCAGTTTTGATTAAATTGAAATAGTTCTTTTTTTGGTTAAAAATTTACAATATTAAACTAATGGCAGAGAATAAAAAATCTTTTTTACTGTATTGTGATATAATTCACACGGTGAAAAAGTTGACAGATGAACAGTCTGGGAAGTTGTTTAAACACATCCTGGGTTATGTAAATGATGAGAACCCTGATATGGATGATCTTATTTTAGACCTGGTATTCGAACCAATAAAACAGCAGCTAAAACGTGATTTAAGGAGCTATGAAAACATTTGTGAACGGAATAAAATCAATGGAGAAAAAGGCGGAAGACCCACTAAAATAAAGGTACATAACCCAAATAACCCAGTGGGTAAACTGGGAACCCAAAATAACCCAAATAACCCAGAGGAACCCAAAAAACCCGATAGTGATAATGATATAGATAATGATACTGATATTGGCAGAGAAGAAAATATAAATAAAGTTCTTTTTAAGAAAGCGGTTGAATGGATGAAACAAAATAGCCCCTCGGTTTTGAAGATGAAGGAACCATTAACAGAAAAGCAATTTATTGAACTGAGGAAAAAATTTTCCAATGATCAGATAAAACACCTACTTTTAAAAATGCACAACTGGGAGCCACTAACCAAAAAGAATAAAAGCGCAAACTTAACCTTTCGGGACTGGTCAAAACGGGAAACATTCAAAGATATGGCAATTGAGAATAAAGTTGATTCAAACCAATATGTAAAACAGGAACCAAACGAATATTGGGCACTACTTAAACCTGAATACCGATGAGAATAGTAGCAAAGTCAACCAAACAAACCTACACGGTTAATTTTTCAAAGTACAACGGGACTGAGTCACTCCCTTGCCCGGCATGTTCGGCGGAAAGAAAAAATAAATCTGGTAAATGTTTCAACTGGAACCATAATGACAGATTGGGTAAATGTCATAATTGTGGTGAGGCATTTTATGAGTTCAAAGAATTCCAACCAAAAGAAAAAACATACGTCCGGCCCGAATGGAAGAATGGAACCGAACTAACAGACAAGGCGGTAAAATATTTCGAAGGCCGTGGAATATCTCAGTTTACTTTGCGACAAATGAAATTAACCAGCGATACTGAATGGATGCCGGGGCCGGACAAAGAAGTTGAAACGATGCACTTTAATTATTTCCGTGGCGAGGAGTTAATCAATATCAAGAGCCGGGGCCCGGTTAAATCATTCAAACTTTGCAAGGACGCAGAATTAATACTTTACAACCTAAACGGATTACAAGGCCAAAATTCAGCGATAATTGTCGAGGGTGAAATAGATTGCCTATCGTTTATTGAGGTTGGAATGATGAATTGTGTCTCAGTTCCAAACGGAGCTAAGAATTTCGATTTTATTGACCAGTGCTACGATGACATTGAACGGGTTGAAAAATGGTATATCGCAGTTGATTCAGACGAGGCTGGAATTCAGCTAAGAAACGAATTAATTCGCCGGATTGGATCGGAGCGTTGCGCCATTGTCGATTTAAAGGATTGCAAAGATGCAAATGAGTATCTTATCAAGTACGGACGCGATGAATTGAAATTAGTTATTGAAACAGCAAAAGAGATACCATTAGATGGAGTTTTCACCGTCACGATGGAATGGGAAAAGATGTTGAACGAGTTTAGGAACGGTAAAAGATACGGTACTACAACGTATTTTGATGAACTCGATAAGCATTGGAGATGGAGACAGGGAGAAGTAACGATCATAACAGGGTATAATAACGAGGGCAAATCTTGCTGGTGGAACGATCTTCAGGTAAAGAAAGCAGAAAATGAAGGCTGGAAATTTGCGATGTTTTGCCCGGAAAATTATCCGGTAAGTGAGTTAATTGATGAATTGATACATTGCTACATTGGACGGTCAACCGATAAAAGATTTGCCACAGTGATGACAGAGGAGGAATATAAGATCGGAGCCGACTTTATTAACGAACATTTTTACTTTGTCCTACCAGATGATGATTACCAGTTGGATAATATACTTTCAAGATTTAAGTATATTGTAAGACGTTACGGAGTGAATTGCTGCACTATTGACCCGTATAACAACATTGATCATTTGATGGAGCGCGGCGAAAGAGAAGATCTTTATATCAGTCGATTTATGACTAAGCTCAAAAAATTCAGCATTGATAACGATATTTGCTTAGGTCTGGTTGCTCACCAGGTTACTCCAATGTTTCAAGGAAAAGAAAACTATCCTCAACCGGACATTTACAAGATCAAGGGCGGCGGTACGTTTTCAGATAAGGCAGATAATGTAATGAGTGTCTGGAGGCCTCTTAGAAAAACCGACTACCAGGATAAAACTGTTAAGATAATTTTAGGAAAGATTAAAAAACAGCGATTAGTCGGCGTCCCTGGTGAAGTTGAATTCCGATATGAGATAACAGAAAATCGCTACTATCCAAAATCAGAAACTCCAAAGATCGTTAAAATGAATTATTATGAAACAGAACCAAAAGAAATAAAGTCAGCAGACGAAATAGATTTTTAATTATGGAAGCAATAAAAACGATTTACAACGGTGTGAAATTTCGCAGCAAGTTAGAAGCGCGATGGGCCGTCTTTTTTGACCATTATGGCATGAGTTGGGAATATGAACTAATGTCTTTTAGGTTACAAAGCGGGTTAATTTACTGCCCTGATTTTCTTTTGAAGGACTTTAAATGTTTCGCAGAGGTGAAGCCAAATATTCCATTATCTCAATTAGCAATCAGGAAAATTGAAGAGTTTACGCAACCTATTGCACTCCTCAAAGGACTGCCATTAGAAAACACCTTTGAATTATTTCATCTCAAATGGGCCGAATATTCAGATAATAAACTTTATCCATGTTTTGACAAAGATAGCAGGTGGAGGTGGTGGTCTACCGGAGGCGAAATTACATGCACACCAAACGGACGCGACATAAAAGAGTCTGCTGACTATGCAAGATATTACGATTTTTTTAACTTTTAAAACAAATAAAATGGACACAATCGGAGAAGCACGCGAACACCTGAAGGCTGTCGAGACGCTTTTAGAAGAAATCGAAACCAAGAGCGAAAAGATCGATCTGGAAGTTTCCCGGCAAAGAACCCGGATTTTTAAACTTTGGTGCTATGTGATATTCGGACACATCTACAGCCCTAAAGGTGAATGCAAGCGTTGCGGCCATAAGAAGCCCTAAAAACATGTTGTATAACATCTAAATTCATAGTACCAATCTCAAAACAATTAGTTATATTTACATAAATTAAAACAGCGAAAAAATGGAAAATGAAGTAATGGTAATTTTACCAAGCGAGGTTCAAGAGTTGGCTATTAGAGTTTCAGCCGACAAACAAAAAGAAGTCAGTAACGTGCTGACTCAAATTTTCACCGGTACAGCCGACTGGAAAGCACAAGCCGACTCAATCGTAGTTAAGGATGTTAACGACAAAATGAGTATCCAAATGGCAGACGCGGGCAGGCGCAACGTCAAAACAGCGAGACTTGCAGCTGAAAAAATCTTTGATGCCAAACGCGATGAAGTACAACAAATTAAGGCAGAATACGACCTTGAAGATAAATTATGGTTGAAAGCAAAACAGACCATGCAGCTGCTTTTCAAAGATGTCGAAAACACTTTCGAGTATAAGGCCAAATTTGCCGAACGTTACGAAGCAGATCAAAAGGAACTCCGCACACAAAACCGGATTGAGAAAGTTAAACCGTTTAATCCTGATTTAAACCGGGTTGAGTTTGAAAATATGAGTGAAGAGATGTTTTCTATTTTCCTGTCAGGAATTGAAAAGTCGCATACTGACAAAATTGAAGCCGAAAAAAAGGCAGAGGCCGAAAGGGTGCGACTGATTGAGGAAGATCGAAAAGAGCGTGAACGGATCAATCAGGAAAATGTAAGATTAGCAGAGGAAAACAAAAAGCAGGCCGCAAGGATCGAAGCAGAGATACTATTTCAAAAGGAGCAACAGGCCAAAGCTGAAGCCGACCGCAAAGCAATTGAAGAGAAAGCCAGAAAAGAGCGCGAAGAATCAGAGCGTATTCTATTGGCAGAGCGCAAAGCCGCAGATGAGAAGTTGAAAGCCGAAATGCAAGCCGTTCAAAAATTGCAATTTGAAAAACGGGAACGTGAAGAATCCGAGGCAAAAGTCAGAAAAGAAGCTGAGCGCAAAGCAACTGATGCAGCCAAAGCACCCGACAAGGAAAAGATGAATAAATGGATTGACTCCCTGAATATCGCAGTACCTGAACTTTCAAATTTGAATGCAATGGCTACCGCAAACGTAATTTCACAGAAATTTGAAGGGTTTAAAAATTGGGCAAAACAGCAAATTGAAACGCTATGAAAGACAATCTAAGACGAATGAATTGGCTGATTAAAATTTTTGGCCTTGAATCATTTTACAGGATTGAATTTGACAAGGAATATGTAACCGCCTATGTCCCTTATGGAAGTGAGGAGTTTGACATTGAAAAGGCCAACAATCTTTTTTTGACGGTAAAAGATGAGTGGGGTACCAGAAAACTTGTTCGCGATAATTATAAAATCATTTTATCATGAAACTTTCAGAATTGAACTTCACAGACCACGCCGACAAAGATGGCGAAATCAGAATTACCAACCCGGACGCTCCAGGATCAAACATGGTATTCACTAAAGGGCAAAAGTGCGGTTTTAACGAGTTTGTCACTGAAATGATAGATAGATATGATAATCCGGCAATAAGCGTTCAGAACGGACGTGTGACCATCCACAGCGAGAAATTCATCTCAGATATTAAAAAGCAGAATTCAGAATGTCAAAGTTGGTGCGAAGAAAATACGGAAGAATGAAAATGAATACAGAAACTTATGGATTAATAGCCATTGTTTGTATGGCTGTGGCTATGATATTTGCCATTCTTTATGGTATAAGTGATCATAGAGATCGAGCATTGAGGTCTGAAAAATTTTGGAAAGAGTACAATGAAAAAGAAAAGATCATCCAGAAAAATAGTATTGAGTATGATACTGCTATAATGGCAGAAAAATTGTCAGACAAACAACTGGATGTCCTGATTAATGAGCATATTGTAGTTACTGATAAATTACTTTTACAAAATGACGTATTAATGGCCGAACGTAATAAAAGACATCTCAAATGAAAACACTTTTACTTTTCATCCTGCTCCCAATATTCGCGGCAGGACAAACCGCCAGATTTACAAAGTCTGGTGATACTTTGTATTTCGAAACTCAACACAGGCCAATTTTCGACACGATCCCTGTGATTATGCTGGTAAGCGATACAATACACCAGTATTTTTCTGGAATTGAGATGGAGTCTGTTTTAAGGAGGCCAACATATTTAAAACGGGGCTATTTGGTCCGAAAATACCATCGCACAGGCGAATATATAGAGAGGTTTACATATTGGTCAAATAGTGGATATGAACACGTTAAATATCTTGACGCGAACAAAAAGCCAATGAAACCCGAAATAGTTATTTGGGATAGCAAGGAGGTAAAACGTGACTAAAGATCAAATCAAAGAGTATAATCATTCCCGGTATTGGGCAAATCCTGAACATTACAAAGCTGTTAGCCGGGCCAATTACGCAAAGGATCCTGAGGCCCACAAAGCAAGAATTAAACGAAATTACATCCCGGTGAAGCCAAAAGTGCAAGTAACTGACCCCGCGCTTTTCATCCATGATTTTAAATCTCTTTGGAAGGCCTGTCAGTTTTTTGATCTGCCATATTTGATTTACAAAAAATATCCGATTAGATATAAAGGTTTTAAATTCGAGAAGCTATGTTAATTCACGACCATTTCCAGAATTTCAAGGTGTACCAAATTCCGCGCGCTCAGCTTATTATCGCTGATGTTCCTTATAATTTGGGAAATAATGCTTATGCGTCAAATCCGGCTTGGTACAAGGACGGCGACAATTCTAACGGTGAAAGCGATAAAGCTGGAAAGAGCTTTTTCGATACTGATAAGGATTTTCGACCTGCCGAATTTATGCACTTTTGCAGCACAATGCTGAAGCCAGAAAAGAAAGCGATTAAGGTAGAAGGTGAAGCCCGGCAAAAGGGAGACGCCCCGTGTATGGTTTTATTTTGCGCCTTTGATCAACAAATGTACTTCATCGAACTGGCTAAAAAATACGGATTAAATAATTACATCAACCTTGTATTTAGGAAGAACTTCTCAGCTCAGGTATTAAAGGCAAACATGAAAATCGTCGGCAACTGTGAATATGGTTTAGTTCTTTACCGCGAGAGATTGCCAAAATTCAACAACAACGGCAAAATGATTTTCAATTGTTTAGAATGGCCGCGCGATAACGAATATGAAAAGCTACATCCAACTCAAAAGCCCGTCAAGCTATTGGAAACCATTATTTCGATCTTTACTGACCCTGGCGACGTAGTTATCGACCCGGTTGCTGGTAGTGGATCTACCTTAGTCGCTGCTGAAAACCTGAATCGTAAATCGTACGGATTTGAAATCAAACGGGATTTTTTCAAATTAGCCGACAAATGGATTAAGGAAAACCAGCAAAAGAAAAGTGAGCTGAAGACTTTAGGCTATGCCAAAACTGAAATATCAAAATTCAATCCAATACTATTCTAATGAATATCCATCGCGTCATTAACTACAATGGCCGCAACTATTATTTAGCCGAGCTCCTCACTGAGAAGGGTCTGATGGGCAACTACTATGCAATTTTGCGAAGGCTTTCAAGGGGTTGGTCTGGCAATAAGGCAATAAATAAACCGATAAACAGCTATTGTAAATCAATAAATAATCACTAAATTTATAATCATGGAGCCAAAAAAAATGTACGTCGAATCAGTTGAATCGGAATTTGATAATTGGTGCAGTACTGAAAAAAAGGCCGAAAGTGATATTGAGTATATTTCGGTTGAACACTTGAAAAAACAGATAACCGACCGTCAAATCAGATCGGAAGGCGGAGCGCTGTTAGTCGTAAACGGACGGGAAATTATTTTTGTTGATGAACTTTTGAAATACATTGAATCATGAAAACAATAATCACCACAAGACCAACGGACTTATCTGCAATTTGGTTTTTGCAAGGGAAGAAAAAAATTGACTGGAAGGATATTCCACGGGATGAACAAATTGTAATTATCAGGGCGCTAAGACAATTTTCCGACCTTTTTAATAATTTTGTAACCAAGCCATGAGTAAAACCCAACTTCCTTTCACAACCGATAAGCCTCTAATTTCTGGCACGATCTACATGATTGAGCAAAATAAGGTTAAGCGCGTAGTTACCAAAGAGTCGGCCATAACAAAAGGATTGATCGGTCACTGGATCATAAAAACCGAATTTTTAAACCAAGCAAAGAAATGAAACCCTGGCACGAAGCGACAACTGAAGAGCGTAAAGCATTTGTAAAGTCCGGTGCAAAAGTAGCCGACCTGATGCGAGAGTACTTACAGCCGGACTGGTGTAATTATCCCGAAGCGTTAAGCTGGTCCATGGGGTGCTGGTCGTTATGTGATGAAGAGACAAAAGTAAGTTATGAATTTTGTAAAACGTGTACTGAAAGCAAACATTATGAAGCCGAAAAGTTACACTGACAAGATCCGTATCTTAGTTAAATGCGATCTGCAAAACGGGAACAGGCATAAAATAAAGGCACTCATTCCAAAACTTCTAGCAGATGAAAATTACGAAGCATTACAAGGAATTAAATTAGCCAATTTGGATACAAAGAAATTGTTTTTAAACAAATAATACGTATCTTTGTATTGCTATTCAGTTATGAAAACTTTAAAAACATTCCCGCTCCTTACACTGCCGAAAGCGCAACCCGCGCAACTGGATAGCCTTTGTATTGAGCGGGATATTTTTATTATGAAAGAAATTTTATTAAGTCAGCAGAGCAAAAAGAATAAGGGTAAATATATTGCTCTGGTAGATGACGAAGACTATGAAACTGTTAACCAGTTCAGGTGGCATGCGTATAAAAATAGAAATACTATTTATGCGCGAAGAAACATAAATATATTAAACAGGAAACAGACAGGGCAGTCTCTTCATCAATTTATAATGGGTGAGAATTTTATCGACCACATAGATAGGGATGGACTGAATTGTCAGAGATTAAATATGAGAAAATGCACTCCTCAACAAAATTCCTTTAACAGTAGTGGAGTTAAAAATTCAGCATCAATATTTAAGGGAGTTATCTGGAATAAAACAGTTAAAAAATGGCAAGCTCAAATTGGAATGAATAAAAAATGTATTTATATCGGAATATATACTGACGAGATTGATGCTGCCATTGCGTACGATAAAAAAGCAGTTGAGTTATACGGAGAATTTGCAAGATTAAACATATTAATTCAAGATGAAAAAATTTAGCTGCACCGTGGAGTATACTTTTGAGGCTCAGATTACCGTAGAAGGCGAAAGCAGACAAGACGCCTATGATATTGTCAAAGAGAAAATAAAAATAGTAGCAGGAATCCAGCAGTTATCCGTACAGATTAAAGAAAAGTTTATGCCAAGCCAGCCGGAAAGTGTTGAAATAACCAATATAAGAGAAATATTATGAAACTACTTAAATCAATTTCCACAGCAGTAATGCTAATTACCGGGATCATCACAGCGATAACCGGAGCGGTTGAAACAGTTATCAAATTGGTTGACAAACCACATCCTGTACCTTTGCCATCTGCGCCAATGGCGATAGAGAAATCACTCAGGGGACTTCCGGAATACATCGCAGTGGTCCCGGCGCCTACGTTTTGGATCGAGTGGCACGGCCCTCTTCTTTGGGTATTCGGTCTAATTGCTATATTTACAGCTATTTGGATAAGTTCAAAAAATAACCCATGAAAACAATGAAATTAAGCGAACTAAAAACAACATATGAACTGGCATGTAATGAATACGCCTATAAATTTGCCAGAAAGCAGGATATTCATTTTGACGGATGGATTGGAACCCCCGGGCAATTGACATCATTTATTGATCAGTATTTTTTTTCGATGGATGACATTATTTACGACATTAACCATAAGTGTCAAAAAGGACTGATCTTAAAATGGCAAGATGACGGGATCGAATTCTCTGAATTACGGATGAATTATCGGAGTTACTCCAAAGGATTAATATTTACAGATTTAAACAAAGACGAATGAGAACTAAACTCCAATACATTGCATTTTTAGCCTGCCTAACGTTTCTGGTCGGGCTGGTATTATTTGAGGTGGTGAAGTTTGTGATTGAATGGATGCAGCCATGAAGATAGGAACACAGGTAACCACACCGGACGGGTCGGGAACCATCGAACTGATTGAGACTTTCCGAACCTGCACGCGTTACGGCGTTCGGTTGGAAAAGAACCCGTACAGTTTTGAGGTTGCGTTTTATTTTGAGGGAGAAATAAAACCAGCTGAATAGTTGCAAATTGAATAAATTGTATTATATTTGCAGAGTCAAAGGGAAGTTTGACAGTAAAATATTCACAGGTTCAAAGAAACCTGCAAAGCTCGAACGAAGGTACTTCCCTACTTTCATTTGGGCTTTGTGCATTTAGGAAGTTATGAAAGCAATGATTAAGGACTTAAAAAAGGGTGACAGGTTTGAATTTAATAATCAAATCCATACTGTTAGATCAAAATATTCAGATTGGAAAAGAGATGGTGAACCATACATGATCACTGAGTCTGGTGTTATTTATTACTTTGATGAATTAGAAGTAGAAAAAATAGTTTTACTACAATGAAAAATAAATCACTTTCAATAGTTGGATCAAGTAGAAATAATGGAGACAGGGAGATCGACGATTTTTATCCTACACCACCCTATGCAGTAGAGGAACTTTTGAAACGCGAAGTATTTAATGGAAATATTTGGGAGTGTGCCTGTGGTGATGGGTCAATAAGTGAAGTTTTTAAAAATAAAAGATTTGATGTTTATAGCACTGATTTAATTAACAGGGGATACGGAACTGAATTAAATTTTTTGCATAGTGATTTTGTTTCTGATAATATAATCACAAACCCGCCCTACAAATTAGCATTAGACTTTGTATTACACGCAAAAGAATTAAGCAGGCGCAAAATTGCCATGTTCTTAAAAACCGTATGGCTGGAAAGTGAAAGCAGATACGATATGTTTCAAGATACAAAATTCCCACTAAAAACCGTTTACCAATTTAGTAAACGGGTTACATTGTACAAAGGGGGTGTAAAAATGAAAAATAGTGGTATGATTGCTTATGCTTGGTATGTTTGGGATAAGTATTATTTAGGAAAACCAACAATAGAATGGATATGAAAACAGAAAAAAAATGGATTAGCGTAGAGGATAGTTTACCAGAGGATGAAATAACAGATAGGAGTGATTCAGAAACCGTACTTACATTTATTGATGGACAAGTCGAATTAATGCATAGATCGTTTATAAAAGACGGAGATGGATATTATGAATGGATTGATATTGTCGGAGATATTTGCTCCCCAACTCACTGGATGAAACTACCATTCCCACCGACAGCGGGTGAATTTAAAAAACAAGAGGTTGTATTAGCAGTTGAGAAACTCAGGGATGACATAGAGAAGCAATCTGATTCAATGGATCTTATTAAAGATTCTGAGTTTATTCAGATTTTAGGATCAATTATCGGACGTTTAAATTTAATCTTAAACCAAAGCTAACCACTTTACAGCCATTACACGAATTGATCAGGCGTGAAGGGATCAAAGGGAACAAACCGATGACGCAGCATTTGGATTTGTCGAATTAATTTTGTATTTTTGCATTACTGAGATACGAGATCAGAAAGATATTCAACTGTTAAAAGTTGAACCTTAGCCCCAAAGGTAGGCTCGTATCCTACTGGAGGGGCTTATTATTTTAACAAACATGGAAGAAATTTGGAAAGATGTTACCGGGTATGAGGGATTTTATCAGGTAAGTAATTTTGGTAGAGTTAAGAGTCTTTACAACCTGATTATCTTAAAACAGGGATTGGATAAGTGGGGATATCCCTTTGTAAGTCTTAGCAGGATAAAGAAAACAAGATTTTTTGTACACAGGCTGGTGGGGATTGAATTTGTCGAAAATCCTGAAAATAAGCCACAAATAAACCACAAGGACGGAATAAAAATACATAATTATGTAGAAAACCTTGAATGGAATACGCCTCTTGAAAACGTTACTCATGCAAAACTGAACGGACTTAGACCATTTGTTCAGGCAAATATATCGATCAACAAATATGACTTAAAAGGTATCTTCATTGAATCATTTGAAAGCATTTACAGAGCAGAAAAAGAAACCGGAGTAAACGAGGGAAACATTTGGCGGTGCGCAAACAATAAAATTAAGCACGTTGGTGAATTTATCTGGAGATACGGTTAACTTATACAGACCTACAAAAACCTCGATCTATTTTCTGGATAGTTCAAAAGAAATAGTACAGAGTAAGAAAAAAAGTGTAATTTTGAAGTTATGGAATATAAATACATTTCATTCGAAGAAGTTGAAACGAAGGGTAAAACCAGAAAGTTTAATTGTCTGAATAAAAAGAGTAATTTTGTTTTGGGCGAAGTGAGTTGGATTAATGGATGGAGACAGTATTGTTTTCTTCCAACAGAGTACACACAATTCAGCGTTGGATGCTTGAACGACATAATTGATTTTATTGGTAAGTTATGAGTGAAGAGATCAAAACAAGGCATATAAGCGTAATTAGAAATCTACCAGTCTGTCAACTTACAGACGAAGAGATTATAAAGGCCGCAAGAGAAAGATTACAAACCAATGCCGCAATGCTTATTTATTTTGACGAAGAAAGCAAAAGGCTTGTATTTTTAGGCAGATATAAAAACAAAGGACGTGCAATTCTTACTGAATTACAAAAAGCGTGGGAAGATAAATTTGGTAAATTCCGAAAATCAACCGAAGATGAGTGAAGAGATTAAGCAATATACCATTGACCAGTTAAGGCTTTTTTATTCGGAAGATAAAAAAAGGTTAGTGAATTTATATAAGGAACAATTTAAACAGTGTGTTGATTCTTATATTTCGCAGGATGGGTTATTCCAATATTACAGTAAGGTATTACACGAAACCACCAGACTAATATCATCTAATTTTGGGGTTAAATACAGTGGAGTTTGTATTTTTGCCAACTGTTTCGATGAGAATGTAAATCTATTGAACGGTAAATTATTAACAGATTCAGATGATGATCTATATTTTATTGAGTCTGGAGATTTTATTAAAATAGGTCGCACGAACAACATCAAAACCCGATTATCTGCGCTTCAGACCCATAATGCCGAAATATTAGATGTACTCTTTTTAAAGCATAATTCAGGAAATCAAGAGTTTGCCATACATCGAATGTTTAAATATCTTCGCGTTAAAGGGGAATGGTTTAAAAAACATGATGATATTTGTACTTTTATTGAATTAGTAAAACAACACCCAAACGATCCAACCAGAATTCAATGGGATAAGGGAAAGGTAAAACATGATTATAATTACTTAATTAGTGATTTATAATGGAAGATCAAAATGAAATAGAGAAGTATTCATTGGAATTTCTCGAAAGTGATTTACTCCAAAAGCATAAAGATTTTTGTCGGGAATATTTTATTAATGGATGGAATCAAGTAAAAGCATACATGAAGGTTTATCCAGATTCGAGTTATCAGGCAGCAGCAGCATCGGCAAATGAAATCCTAAAAAATCCTAAAGTCAAGCAATACTTAAATTTTCTCAAAGAGGATCTTGAAAAAACCTGTTTCGTAAACAAAGCAAGCGTATTGATTGAGCTTGTGAATATAGCAAAGTCCTCAATCGCAACCCTTCATAACACTTGGATAACGCTGCACGAATTTGATTCATTAACAGACGATCAAAAGTCCGCTATCGAATCAATTGAGACCAAAACAATGATCACTAATTTTGACGATACGACAAGGGAAACTGAATATGTAAAGTTGAAATTATTCAGCAAACAGGCCGCAATTGAGTCAATAAACAAAATGTTAGGCTACAATTTACCCGAAAAGAGGGAGCTAACCGGAGCAGGAGGGGCGGCGCTAATACCGATTAAAGGCATTACTTTTGATTCAGAATGATTTTCATTGACTCACAAGGAAGATTGAACCTCAGTAGGTTACATCCTGCACAGCGGGAGTTTATCAAATCCAAATATCTACACACCGGAATAGTGGGCGGATACCAGAGTGGAAAAAGTTCTGCCGCTGTTATTAAAGCAATTGTACATCTTTTGCAGTATCCCGGCGTCCCAGTTGCTTATTATCTACCAACTTATCGGCTTTTTGATGATATGCTCGTTCCAAAGTTAACGGATATGTTTGGGAAAATCAATATTCCATTCATTCATCAAAAGCAGACCTCGAAGATAATTACACCTTACGGTGAAATCTGGATGCGATCAATGGACAACCCGGATTCAATTATTTCCTATTCGGTAGGTTATTCGATAGTTGACGAGGTTGACGTAGTGCACCCAAACCACAGAGATGAGGCGATGAAACGTATTGCAGGCCGTAACTCATTCAAAAAAGACGTAGCGAACCAGATCGATTTTGTCAGCACACCTGAGGGTTTTGCTTATATGTACCAATTCTTTGAGAAACAGCAGAATGAAAACAAGCTACTTTTAAAACTCAAAACGAATGATAACGCCGTTAACTTGGCAGATGGATACATTCAGGGATTAAGAGAGCAGTACACTGCAGAGCAGTTAAAGGCATATTTAGATGGGGAATTCGTCAACCTTACCTCAGGAACGGTTTACTACAAGTTTGATCGAAGGATTAATCATATCAACAAAACAGCTGGCAAAACAGACGATCTTTACATCGGGATGGACTTTAACGTTGGTAATATGTCAGCAGTAGTGCATATCATTGAAGATAAACCGATAGCAGTCGACGAGATTACAAAAGCATACGATACAGAGCAAATGTGTAGATTGATTCGAGAACGGTACCCGTTAAACAAGATTTTCATTTACCCGGATGCCTCAGGAGGTGCACGAAATACGGCGACCACAAAGACTGACATTGAAATACTAAGGCAGGCAGGGTTTACAGTAAAAGTCAAAGCGTCGAATCCTTTAGTTAACGACAGGATTAAAAATACGAATAGAATGTTTTGCAATGGAAAGAACGAAATAGGGTACTTTGTTAACACTCACAAATGTCAGGATTACACCGAGGCGCTGGAAAGAATGGCATACGATAAGAACGGAAGCCCGGATAAATCGAGCGGTTTTGATCACATTACGGACGCTGGCGGGTATTTCCTGTACTATGAATACAAAATGAAGCAATATGCAGATTTTGAAGTGGCGACTAATTAAAAAATAATTGAAATTCATATAGGTATATACAGATATTATATATACATTTGTAGGATAAATCAATTAAAAACGAAAGTGATGAAGATGTCTGACATTAAAACCAAAACACAATTTTTTGAGGTTGCTGATATTTGGTATCAGCGCACAATTCGATTAATGGAAATAGCAAGGGACAATGATGAGACGCTTGCACGAAAATGTAAAGCAGCCTCTCTTTGGATATTAATGTTTGTAAGAATGTCTAAGGTATCTCAAATTGCTATTCAAATATCAAAACCACGACCGCCAGATAACTTGAAAAATGGAATAGCAATTCTCGGAGAAGGAATTGAGGAGGTAATTTTGGATAAGACAGGCAAAACAATAGCGATAGCGAAGTTAATTTTAGGAAGTTATGAATAATAAAGAGAAACAATTTAGAGAATTAACAGAAGAGTATTACCACAACGCCCTAATAGAGACCGGATATGAGTTATTTGGAATTGATAGAAAATTACAACTAAGCGTTATGAGATCATTCGCTAAATACTACGCAGATCTGAAAGTCGGAGAACGGAATAAGAGAATAGGGGAGTGGCTTAATAAATATATAATTACACCCCTACCTGAAAACGCAATAGTAGTAATTTATGGATGGAATTATACTATTGACAAATTAAAAAAATTCCTTCACTTAAAACAAGCCAGTAATGAGAAGCAGAAATTAAGCGAATTATAATGGATGTAAATAAAATCTATAACGAAGATTGTCAGGATACAATGAAACGGATGCCAGACAAAACAGTTGATCTAACAGTAACAAGTCCGCCTTATGACAATTTGAGAAAATACAACGGTTATGATTTTGGCTTTGAAAGCATCGCAAAAGAATTATTCAGAGTTACTAAAATTGGAGGGGTAGTTGTTTGGGTTGTTGGTGACAGCACAATAAATGGCAGTGAATCTGGGACAAGTTTTAGACAGGCATTGTTTTTTAAGGAGTGCGGTTTTAATCTGCACGATACCATGATTTACGAAAAATCAGGAATGGCATATCCAGACAGTATCCGATACCATCAGGTTTTTGAATATATGTTTGTGTTCAGTAAAGGAAATCCAAAAACTACTAACATAATTAAAGACAGGCCGAACAAATATGTTGGCACAATGGGAGGAAATAAACGAGGCGGACTTTGCAAAAGAAGTGAATTTGGTGCAAGGTTTAATGTGTGGAGATATAATAATGGCGGAGATAATTCGTCAAAGGATAGACCTGCATTTGAGCACCCAGCAATTTTTCCAGAAGATTTAGCCAAAGACCATATTTATTCATGGTCGAATGAAGGTGATTTAGTTTACGATCCATTCACAGGATCAGGAACGACCTTAAAAATGGCACACCTGCAAAAAAGACAGTGGATAGGTAGCGAAATTTCGGAAGAGTACTGCAAATTAGCTCAAAAAAGGATTCAACCATATTTGGATCAACAAAAACTATTTTAAAAAACCAATCGAATGAAATATCCAAACATTAAAGCCGCTCATCTTTCGCACGCTCAAATTGCTAAAGCGTTTGGTTATGCGAACGTTAAATCGTTTAGGACCTCATCGGCTCATCAAAGGCACATGAGAGGATTGGATGATTGTTTAGGTATTTACAATACTGCTATACAAAATCGAATAGTGAAGGAAGTATTAGGGAGTGATTTTTCTGATAAATACGCAAAGGATTATGAAAGTGCTAAAGGTGAATATATCGAGTATCAAAAGATTTTCGATAAAATGAAGAATATTTTAAAATGAGAATTAAGCTACCAATTTTCTATAACACCAAAGAGACAGACCATTTATCTGAAGGTGGCATTGATGCTGATTTGTCAAAGTGCGAAGTCAGGCAGGTTGTATTTTACCGGATAGATTCGATTGCTCAATACTTCAAAGAGTACAGGCCGACAAATTGCACGCTTATCGCCTCAGGTGACACCCGGTTTATTTGTGCTCTCCCGGTTGAGGAGGTTGATAAACTGGTAACAAAGGAAATGATGATTTATTCCTAATTGACATTTTATAAATCGTATTGAGATAATTTGTATATTTGAATTGATGTTTTGTTGACGTTTTTAGATAACTTGTTTGGACGCGGGTTTGATTCCCGCCAGCTCCACAGAGTTCAATTATTTGTAAAAGTTAGGGGGATGCCCCACACCAGGGTATCCCTAAACCTTATTCGGGGCTGACTGATTTTGACAGCAAGTGAAGGATTAATCGAGAAACATTAAGCTGTAAAAGGCAATAATTACCAAATGAAGGCAGCAGCCTAAGAGGTTGAGACTTTCGGGGGGAGGTTACAAAATAATCTCCCTTTTGTTTTGCCAAAAAATAATTTCACGTTTCGTAACACTTATTCAAAAAACATTTTTAAATTTGTCACACGCAAAAGATTGCGCCACTACTCAACCCGCAAAGAAGTGAGTACCGAGTTCATCAGATCAGCCGTAAATTCAGCCTCAATTAATAAAGCTGTTATCCAAGAAAAGCAGCTTAATTATATTCTCAACTCCAAACTTCAGGAAGATCGCTTTGATACTGAGTACCTAAAACAGTGGGCCGATAGAAAATGCCAGTCAGATGATGCCTTTTTAAACTGGGTTAAATCAATCTTCAAAACCGAGAACTTCCTGACATTTTTCAAATACCTTCGATTCCCCTTACCGTCAACAAAAATCATTCATAACAGGATTGAGCCTCAGTTAATGAGAGTGTTCAATGCTGAAGATGCCAATTTTACCTATGATGTAAAAGGCCGTGACTTTGCAGACTTTGAAGAAGATTTGGAAGTGAAGCGTTTTAACCGGAATATCTTTGACCGATTGCTTTACAAACATAATAGCCTGATTGTCGCAGACCTCGACCCGCTGACGCCTAATAAACCGTATCGCTATTTTATTGACATTACAGACGTTAAATCGCTGGAAGAAAAAGACGGGAAAGTAACCCGTATTGCTTTTAAAGGATGTGTTACGGAGACAGAGCCGGGAGAAGAAACGGAAGCCGAAACAGGATACATTTACATTGACTCGCAGGTTTACTCGTTTTACGATGACTCAATGGAATTAATTCGAGAGGTTGCGCATGATTTAGGATATTGCCCGGTACATTTCATTTCACCTAAAAAATACAACGATGACTGCGTTGTAAGAGAGTCTCTATTTACTTATGTTCGTGAAGAGATTGAAGAGTTCAACTTCATGAAAACCCTTCAGAGAATGACTGAGCCGAACGGAGCTATTCCTGTTGTTTCAAAGATTCAATCTACCAAAAAGAAAGAAGGCAGTGGCGGCCCGGAAGGCGAGCAGGATATCAATAAGATTATGGGGTCGGCAAAGTCAGATGTTTATAATCAAAATGTCAGTTTAGGAACTGGAGACCTTCAGCCTGGAACTATTCATGAGATACCGATAGACGCTATTCGTAGCGACGATGGATCAATTAACATGGATGCTGTTAAGAACTATTTGAATTTTCACTATATTCCTATTGAGGCGCTGGATTACCTGAACAGACGTATTCAGGAACTGGAGCGCTCAATTGTCAGCACGATAGTAGGTGACGTTCTGGAAAGCAGCGAAGCAAGCAAAAATCAGGATCAAATCGCTAAGTCAATTTCTATTCTGGAAAATACTTTGATGTCTTTTGCTGAATCCTTAAACAGGATCAGGAAATATTCAGATCGTGATATGCTTTGTTTGAAATACGGAAGCAAGTTGGTTAACGAGGTGTTCATTCATTATGGTACCGATTTCTTTTTGGACTCCCAAAGTAAACTATTCGAAGATTTAGGAAAAGCGCCAAATACTTTGGAGCGCAAAAATATCATAGTCAGGATCAGTCAAAACAGGTATAAGAATAATCAGGATCAGATGAGCAGGCAGAAACTTCTCTATGATTTGATGCCCTATGTTTCGGATATTGACTTTGACAAAGCGATTGCGCAACAGATAGTTAATCCTGTTAACAAAGAATATCAACTAAGATTTAACTATTGGATTGATCAATTTGAAGCATATTACGGAAATATTGTGCAATTTTACAAAGACATGGAAATATCAAAAGCTGAGAAGCTGGTATTGATAAATAATTTAATCACCGATTTGATTAATAAACAATTAATTGTAAAACAAAATGAACCGAGTAATTTGGCTTAAAACCGCACGGGTGTACGCTACGGACAGCGACATGACGGCGAAGGTGGAAAAATCCACAGTGAAATTAGAGGATGGAGATAACTGGAATAAATTCATCCGGTACGCTCCGTTAAAAGGTTACAAGAAAGATGAACCACCTTATGTTGAAAAGGTGATGGAAAAGAAAGAAGGCAAATGGGTTGTGATTGATCCGCAACCGTGGATTGACCAGCTCAATGAAGTATTGGCTATTAAACCAATGGCAAATGAAAAGATTGACTTCAAACTTTTGGCAGAGAAACAGGCCAATCAACTGAAAGAGGCGAATGCAAGTTTCAAAGCACTGGAAAAAAGACTGAAGGCGCTGGAGACAAAGCCAGTTGTTCAACCGAATATCGATGAGGTAACGGGGGCCGGTGGTCAAGGTGACACATTTGAGCCTGTTAGGATTATTGATCCTGCGACTGGGTTAAACAGTGTAACTCCTGTTGTTCCATTGAAACAACCAATAAAACGAACAGTAAAACGTAAATAGCCATGAAATAGAACAACCGGAAAAGAACCCGTGGCAGAGTGATTCAGGAAGTTAAACTGAAATACAAGGGAGTTGAAACAGGCAAAAGCAGATTTATTCATCATATTTTTAAAATCCTAAAAGACTATGGAATTTACAACAGAATTTATTACAGAAATAGGACTTTCTGAAGATCAGGCAGCAAAGTTAAAAGAAGTAACTACTTCGCACGAAGCGGAGTTAAAACAGGCATGGGACGGCAAGGCAAACGAGAACGCCGAGAAGATTATCCAGGGAGCAGCCGACCGGGTGCAGTCAATCACAGGCATCCAAAGGGAACCAGCGCAAAAGTTAGGTGATTACCTTTCCTTTGCAAGTGAGAATTATTTCAAGGGTCAAAAATCGGCCCTTCAGCAAAAAGAACTCGAACTCGAAAAGAAGATCAAAGAAGGTGGAGGCGATCCGGTGCTGAAAGGTCAACTTGAAAAAGTGAGCGGTGAGCTGGACTTGTTGAAACAAAAAGAGGCGAAGTTTTCCGACTACGAAACGAATGATTACAAAAGTAAACTCGAAGCAACCCAACAGCAAATGACTGCAATGGAGTTAAAGGTAGCTTTTGCAAACGTCAAACCCGCTTTTCCTGACACGATTAATCAGTATGAAGCTAAAGCGAAATGGAAAGACTTTCAAGACGTCATTACGGCGGCCTATAACATCAAATTAAACGATGAAGGCGAAGCGATGGCAATTGATAAGACCAATGAATACAAGGTTGTAAAACTGTCTGATTTGGTCACCAATGACAAGAATATTTCTGAACTGGCAAAAGGTCGGCAGGCTGTCGGACTTGGATCAGGTTCAAAACCAAATATCAAAGTGGATGGAGTACCATTTGAGATTCCCGACAATGCAACACCAGAGGAACGCAACAAGGCAATAAAAGAATATTTGACCGTAACGCTTCAACTGGCAGCAACATCGAAGGAATATGCAACAAAATACTCCGAATTTAACACAAAACTACTGGAAAAGACTCCTAAAAAATAAGCATAAAACTTAAAAACATGGCTTATTTATCGAATACCGTTTTAAACGACTTTCAAGCACTCGAAGCCCAAAACGAAAAGTTAGAAGGCAATTATGGGATGCTTGACATGGTCAGGGATAGCACAGCGAGGGTTGACTATGTTCCGCCTTCCGTTGCTCAGGCCCTAAATACTGTTTCCGCTTCACGTCTTGCGAAATTGCCGGTAATGAAGGATCAAACTGTCACCGTTACCACAACCCCCGGTTTCTCAAACATCCCGGTGAACATTGGCGAAAGTGACACGTACTATTTCACCGCTTTTGACATTTTCTCAGGGTTCAGGCTTTATCCTGCCTCTTTTGAAAACAACCAAATTGACGGCGCATGGTGGAGGGATCAAATTACCCGCAACGTACTCAAAGCAATGGCAGTCGTAAAAGACGACATTGTAGAGACTGTACTTGAAGCCCGCAAATCAAGGCTTTTGAACTTTTGTACTCAGGTTTCTCAGGGTGATGGAACTTTTGTATTTGACGCCGGTAGCGATACTTTAGGTATCAACAAGGCAGCTCAAAAGGATACGATGTTTTCTTATCTGAACGAACTGATGAAAGCTAACCAATTGGCTGGTAATTACAGGATCGTAACAAGCCCGGGTGGTTTGTTGGTTTCTGAAACTGAAGGTTTCAAATATCAAACCCAACAGTCAAAGGATTTACTTTGGTCACAGAGTGCAATTCCTGCCGATCGCAGGTACGCTTCTAATCAACTTTCTCCCGGATCAGACAACTTCACTGGCTTCCTGATGCGCGATGGTGCAATGGGTATCTATGAAAACTGGCCGTGGGACTTCCGCACTGGTACTGTCGTAGCCAACAAAAAATGGTCAATCGCAGACGTCGAAATGCCTTACATCAAATCACGTCCTAACCTGTTTATAAATACCGAAGCTACTGAGGCTACATCCATTGTAAGCCCTACCACTGATTCAAATTTGATCATGACTCACTTTGAGGAAATGGCTATTTGGGATCGGTTCTATGTAGTTTATCGTTACAACTCTGATTTGGACACAAGGGTTAGCGATGTTGTGAAAATCAAAGGTTTAACCACTTAATACTGACAAAATGAAACATTATAAAGCTCTGGCTGATCAATCAGTAATTGAGGTTCCGGGGATACTTGATTCCGAGGCAATGATTAACGGAAACCCTACAACACTAACGGCAAATTATTCCGTGGTTGCTGCCGATAATGGTAAAACTTTTTTAATTGCAACCGACGCAAAGGTTATCACTCTGCCTGCAACGATTGCAGGATTCAAGTTGAGAGTAATCAACTTCGGAGCGGCTGGCAATAACATCGTAACTATTTCACCGGCTGCCGCTGATGGAATTTCTGGAACATTTAAACTTGCAGCTACTGTTGTCACCGATGCAGGGGTGGTAAATAAAGACATTATCAACACGAAGGCAACCGCCACTTGTGGGGATTATGTTGATCTTTTGGGATCAGGCGTTACAGGGACTAAAGCATGGTTGATCGTTGGATCAGCCGGTATTTGGGCCGTTGAAGGTTAATAAATTCCAATTATGGCAACTTTAGCTTTTGCAGAAGATTTTACGTCTGACATTCTGTTAGACTCCGATTTGTTGGGGGCTCCCGATTCTGGTTTATTCTGGAATCGGGGGGTTCACCCGATAGTGACTTTAGATAATTTACTCGCGATGTTACCAAGTTTGACCGCTACTTTTGCGGCTTATTCAGCTTCTGTCACTTACTCAAAGTTTGAGGCAAGTCGCAGACGGGCAGATGTGGTGACGTATCAAAATAAAATCTATCGGTCGCTATTGGACACGAACCTAAACCATGTACCCGGAGCGACAGGATCGGTGACGTATTGGCTGGAAACTACCCTACCAAGTTTGAAGGTAAAATCCTTTATTTGGTCGGTTGAAGATAATGTCACTTCTGCACTTTCGCTAAATCGCAAGCTGATTGAAAACCAGTATATCTACAATTTAGGATCAAAGCTAAACACACTCTCAAATGATTGGTCGGGTTGGGCCTTTGAGCCGAAAGGTTCAGATTACGTCAAAATCAGGATTAATCAAATGAGCTTGCAGGCGAATACTTCCAGTCCTGTTAATGTCTTTGTAATTAACCAGGGAGTTTTAAAAGCCACAATTGTACTGAATCCCAGCAATGGAATTCTAGCTTTTGAAGTGGCTCCCTATGTGATTTCCGGCAAAGGTCGCTTTATGTTCGTATTCGCTTCGCAAGATGTTTTTAGTGATGGTGCTTACAATGATCCTCTCAGATATGAAGGTTTTGTCTGTTATCCTGTTAATGGTATTGGTGACACAGCTGCAACGGCTGTTTATTCTGAAAACTACAATTCAAACGGTTTAAACTTCAATGTCTCTGCCTATCTGGATTCGAGTGTTTATCTTGATAATAACAAAGTTGATTTCGCTAAATTCTATCAGGCTCAATTTGAGTTGGATTTTATGAAGCTGACAACTACCAACGCAAACACCGAAAGCAATAGAGAGCAAAGAAACCTGAACAATGACCGGACATTGGCACTGTTGGCAACTGAGGCACTTAATAATGAGCTGAACACTGTGGCACGTAATTACCTGCACCAGAAAAAAGAGGCCATTGACGCGATTAACAAGACGTTTGACAAATATCTCCAAGTCCCGGTTGGATGGGATGTAACACAAACAGTAATATGAGCAAAGGAATCGACATATCAATTGATGCACTTGTAGCAGACTTCACCGCTTATCTGTGGACTTCAAATGTAAGAGGCTTTTACGGTCGGGTGTTCAGAAATGAACGCAACGGCAAAATTAGTCCTGAAATTTGGGTAACGCCAAACAATTACATCGAAGTTCTGAAAGATACTCAGAAAGACGCTCAATGCTTTTTTGATGTTCAACCTACCGTCTCAATGATAGCCGATATTTGTACCGCTGATGTCTGGCTTTGTTTTATGGTCAACCTGCAAAAGTTGTACCCTACGTTGACCCGTCAGGACGCAACAGAACAGGCTCACGAGGATATTAAAGACCTGTTGATGCAAAGCCAATTTGAGATTAAAGGACTGATATCCGGATCAACAGGATTTACAGGATACGATTGGGGAGAAGCGGCTCAGGCCGACATGTCGCCTCATTACCTTTTTAGATTTAATTTACAAGTAACTTACACAAATACATTATGACAACACTCAAGTATTCGGGTAATGGGGCGAGCAAAGCACTCCTTCAGGATGTGAAAGGCTTGATTATCCTTACCAAAAACACAACTCAAACCGTGGCAGCTGGCAAAACACTAGCCGCATGGACTGGGTTAATTGCGCCGGCAACCACCGCAGCGATTAAGGCAACTTACATCGACATTGCCAGGGGGTTTGAGACCAAAACAAAGGCAGCTGAGATGGTCACTGCCAATACGGGTTTTGAGGAAAAGACTAAAGATTTTCCACCTCAATTCGTCGCATACGGTCACCTTTCTTATGCCGACTATCAAACATGGTTCGGAGCCGACGGTCAGGAGTTCGATTTTATCCCCGTTCTCCAGGATGGGAAATTAGTTCACCCGCTTACTTCTGCTGGTTTGCAGATTGGTTTTTGCGGTCGTTTGATTATCACAAATTTCGACCTTCCAAAAGCAGGAGGAGCAGAAAAAGCAAAGTATGCTGAATTAACTGTCATGTTTGATGATGTCGATCAGATGAAGAACGCTGTAATCACTACACCTACATTCACTCGCAAGGAATTGGAAGCTGTTGTTCCGGTCGGTTTGAATATCGAAGTCATTACAGCTTATGAAAGTTCAGGCGGGACTGTTGTAGTTAAAGCCACTCATCGTGCTACTGGTTTGCCTTACGCTGGATTAAACACTACCTCTGAATGGGAGATGGTTTCTATCAGTGGTGACACTGGCGGGGCTGTTACAGTTGTTGGAGCAACGTCAGCAAGTTTGGGCATTTACACCTTAACAATATTGAATTCCGTCGCTAAGATGGCAGCTGACTTTGAAATCCAAGGGGTTAAAGTTGCGACCAATATTGTGTATCTTACCAACGTTCTTAACATACCTGTATAATGGCACAATTTGGCAAAGTGAGCGTAAGCAATAACCTTGACTGGGGAAAGTGGAGCTGGAAAGACTTTCTTTCTTTCTACGAATCTTCATTGAAGGGTCAGGTAACGGAAACACCCGAAGAAATAGCAAAAGTCCTGGGGGTGAAAATTCCTGTACAGAAACCAAAGCCGGAAACGGCTTAAACTTAAATAGGGTGTTACGAGAGATTGTAGCACCTTTTTTATTAACGATTAGAAAACAAAAAAATAAAATGGAAACGAAAAAACAAAGAATGGAGTCAGATGAATTAAAAGCGATTTCAAAAGAATTACAAAGAATTAATATGCTTTTAAGTGAAGCCCTTGAAAAATATCCAAAAGTACTTGAGCTTCATGAAAAAATGAGAATGATTGACGTTTCAAAATGAGCAGAATCCTTGACATGCAGAAAGCCTCTAATCAGTACATGGCCGCATTCAAAGACAATGTGATCCGTGTAATTGAGTCAAATGAGAAAATCATGATAAACATGAATAAATCTCAGATGTTAGGCTCTTTGGATGCAATGGATAAGCCACTGATTCACGCCCGTACAAAGTCGGCAAATTTGAGTAAGGCTTATGCACGGCGAACAGGTAAGAGCAAACCAAATCTGTACAATAGCGGCGATTTTCAGGCTGGAATGTTTCTGACTATGCCGACCGAAAAAGACTACATTATCAGTTCGGATGATCCAAAGGTGAACTTTCTGCAGGGGAATTACGGTTCTATTTTCGGGGTTAGTCCAAAAAACCAACCAGCCGCAAAAGAGGTGAATGACAAAGCGTTGATTGAAGATTATTTTAAAAACGTATTCAAATGATAGAAATCAATAAAATATATTGTTGCGATAATATGGAATTAATGGCAAAGATTCCAAACAATACTATTGATTTGATCTATTGTGATATTCTCTATGGAACTGGTAGAAAGTTTGCAGATTATCAGGACTTAAAACCAATACGAAATGAAATTAAAAGCCATTACACTCCTAGAATAAAAGAAATGCACCGTATTTTAAAAAATACAGGAAGTATTTATTTGCAAATGGATTACAAGATTTCACATTGGTTAAGGGTTATTTGTGAAGAAATAGGGCTTAATTTTAATAACGAAATAGTTTGGAGTTATGGGCTTGGAAATAATAATAAGAAACGAAATTGGCAGGATAAACACGATACTATTTTGTTTTTGTCAAAGACAGATAAGTATATTTGGAATGATATGCGTGGAAACGTAACACCACAAATGAAAGCTAAATATTGCCATAAAGACAGTGAGGGGTTTTATATGATGAGCTACGGTAAAAAATATTACCTGAAAGGAGGCAAAAGGATTGGTAATGTTTGGGATATTCCTAATCTATCAGCAACCGACAAAACAAGAGTTGGTTATGATACTCAAAAACCAAATGAACTAATTGAACAAATAATAAAATCAGGTTCAAACGAAGGCGATTTGGTCGCTGACTTTTATTTAGGATCAGGAACTACCGCAGAAGTATGCAAAGAATTAAGCCGAAATTTTATCGGGTGTGATATTAATCCAAAAGCAGTAGAGATAGCAGAAAACAGAATGTTAAATATGAAAAAATGTTAAAGCCGATCCACAAAATAACCCTCAAAGATGTGATACTTTTGGACGCCACTAAATCGGCCAATGTCCTTAAAAAACACTGGTTCATCCCGTTATTTTTGTGCAGGAAGGAATTGGAATCATTGGCTAAACAGATATTCGATTCAATCGGAGGCAAAACTGTTGATGATTTACAGGATCAATTCGACCGGTTGACAAGTTATCGCAGGTTACAACTACTGGAAGCCCTTTGGAAGGCCGTACAGATCGAATTTAAGTTAAAAGGCAGGATAGGTGCATGGAAGATCATCTTAGGCAAAGACTTCAAGGAAAGCCCTCAATTAGCTGAAGTATTGGCAGCGGTCGAGAAACACACCGGAATAAAACTTGAAGCGCCTGAAGATTTAAAGACGCTTTCGGATTACGTGCAACATAAGCTGGACAAGTTTGCCGAAATTTTTCCTGAAGAGGAAGAGGTAAAAGAAAGCACCCCGCTGATTGAGATATTTTACAGCGTCTTTAATTACATGGGTGAATCTTTTAACGATGAAATGTTGCTGATTGCTTTTGTAGCGATGAAGAAAATGGCAGAAAGTAAGATTTTGAAACAATCAAATATCGAAACAGATGAGTGAAGTAAATACGATTGCCAATATAGACGAGATTTATAAAGGGTTAACCAAAGTTGATGGAGGTTTAAATAATCTCTCCGCAACTTTTTTGAAAGTCATGAAAAATGTTGAGGACTTTGATAAAGTATCAAAAAATTTCACTCAAACGACAGAAAATTTAAACAAATCCCAACAGGCAACCAACGAAATACAGAAACAAAAAGACGCAGCAAACAAGGCACTGGCAGCCAGTGAACAGAAACTATTGACCTTTGATGCCGCAATCTATGAACAACTTCAACGAAACAACAAAGCATTAGCCGACAACAAGAAAGCTATTAACGATAAGATCAAGGCGAGTGAATCAGAAGAGGGATCATTAGTTAGGATGCGACAGAAGTTATCTGAATTAACCGCACAATACGACAAAACAGGCGCAAGGACAAAAGAAGCCGCAAAAGAGATAGATGCACTTAGCCGTGAAATTGGTAAGGCTGAAGCGGCTACAAATAGGCATCAGCGGGGAGTCGGTGGCTATGCCGACCAGTTAGGAAAATTACCCGGGCCAATCGGAGCGGCGGCCGCATCGGCGAGTGGGTTGGGGAAACAGCTTTGGGCATTAGTAATGAATCCTATTGTCGCTACTATTGCGGTGATTGTCGGAGCCCTCGCATTGCTTTACAAGGCATTTACAGCCACTGACAGCGGGGCGGTATCAATGGCAGGAGCTTTAAAGGCCGTTGGTAATGTTATGGATATACTTATTGACAGGTCGATGAGTATGTTTAAGGCACTTTTTTCACTTGTCACCTTTGACTGGGCGGGAATGATGAAGAATGGAAAAGATGCTTTTGGCGGTTTAGGAAAAGCAATCGGAGACGTAACGGAGGCAGGCAAAAAATATGCCACAGCGATGGATGATATTGACGACAGGGAAGTCGCAGCCGCCAATAGAATGACAAAATTAAGGGTTGATATTGAAACGCTTAAAAATAAGGCAGCAGCCGAAACGGGCAAAAAGAAAATGGATATGCTCGAGCAGGCAATGAATAAAGAAATTGAGTTAAATGGAATTGAAAAGGGATTTTTAAAAGAGAGGAATGATGTAGAGAATATGAATTTGGCCTCAAAGATGCAAAATGATAAATTAACGACAGCGCAAAAAGAGGCACAATTAGCACAATGGTTGTTAGTTGATGACAAAGAGTTGGAATCACTTAAACAAAAGGATTCTGCTTTTGCTGAATTTATGGATAAAAACGAAGGCGAATTTCAGACACTTCAAAAATCAAAAGCAGACGAACTAAACAAGGAGGCTGAATTACAAACAGGAACACGAAGGCTTCAAAAGGGATTGGCAACCGAAAGAGATGCTGAAAATAAAAAAGCTATTCAGGATGCAAAAGACAGACAGGCAAAACTATTGGAGGGAGTTGAAACAGCCGACATTAAAGAAAAGGTATTAATCAGCAAAAGACATACTGAAGGAATCACAGATGAAAAGGGGTATCAGGCTGAATTAATTGCACAAGAGGTAGTATTTCTGAACAAAAAACAAGCTCTCTATAAACCTGAATCGAAAGAATATCAGGATATAGAACTTCAGAAACAAGCCATTACAATTAAATCGCAGGATGATATTCTAAAAGCTATTGAAGAGCGGTTCAAACAGCAAAAAGCTATCGAAGAGCAGGGGACTAAAGACCTTGAAGATTTACTGAAAGGTCAAACAACAGCAGAAGAAAAGGCAGCGGACGAAGCAATTAAGACCGGTGAACAGTTGGTTAAAGACAAGCAAAAATTAGATGCCGATTATGCTAAGAGCAAAGCTGACAAAGACAAAAAAATCAAAGAAGCCGCAATTGATCTAGCTTTTGCGACAATGAATGCCGTATTTGACATTAATGCGAACAAACTGAGTGCAGAACTTTCCGATCTTGATAAGAAAAAAGAAAAGGATTTATCAAATAAGAATCTAACCGAAGCGCAAAAAGCAAGAATTGAAGCCGACTATCAGAAAAAGGCCAATGCAATAAAAGCCAAACAGGACAAAAACGATAAAGAACAAGCCCTGTTTAATATTGCAATGAATACAGCAGTTGCGGCGATTAAGGGACTAAGCGAAGGTGGTCCGTTGCTTATGGCTATTTATATCGCACTTGGATTAGTTCAGGCAGCGGTCGTAATGGCAAAACCTCTTCCGAAATACAAAGCCGGTACAATGAATGCTGAACGTGAAGGAATTTTCGGAGAAGCTGGACTTGAAGTCATGTTCCCAAAAGGAGGAGGCGCCATTTTTGCCGACAAGCCGACGTACTTTAAGGGAGATAAATTTCAAGGTGCACAAATTAAAACCCACATGGAAACCGAACGCATGATGTCAATGGTTGCAGATCGGAATATCATCGTAAGGAATCAGACAGATGACAGACTACTCGACCAAATGAAAAGAGTGGAAACGGCTATTATGAATAAACCTGTGGCAATTTACGACAAAGATCACCGGCAGATAGGGCTGGGAAATAGTCAGCATCAAACGATATATTTAAACCGTTTAACAAGGAGTAATTAAAATGAGCGACTTTCCTTACAATATTCAATCTTCAACACCTGAAATGTACCAGTTCAAACTGATATCTGAAACAGGTGACTTTGTAATATGTCAACCGCAACCCCTTGAGTGGCGATCAGGAACTATTGAAATGAAACGCGATTTAGAGGCGGGCGGGGTTTTTACCTCATTCATTGTTGATTCTTTGACTTTTGTAGGAAACGGCGCAAACTTCCTAAAGAACCTCTTTGCAGCTAAAAGTGTGAACGCAAAATGTACTTTAATAATTTACTACTGGAAAGCCTTCGATGCAGTCCCGGCAAATGGTCGGCAATATGTCGAATTCCCAACGCGCTACGATGTGAATTTCAACTTTTATGAGACGCCAAAAATAGGCAGATTTTACCAGGGCGTCAGGGTTAAGGCTATCAACTCATCCACTCAAACTAAATTAGATAACAGGCAGGATGTCGGGGTGAACCTGATGGGTTTGACTTCAATAGGAGGGCAAACGATTATAGATTACTCACTCAAAAAGAAACTTTATTATACCGCAACTTCTGTATTTTACAATACGCTACTCCAAAAAACAGGTGAGTTTGACGTTCCACATATTAAGAATCATATATCATACACGTCTGTTCCAATGAATGTTACAAGGAATGATATACAGGAATTAATACAAGTAGTACCGTACGAGGCAAACAGGGGAGTTATAAACTACATCACTCCACTGCTTAAAAATTCAGTATACGAACACACTTTTGACATAAACCCAATTATTGTCGTTCACGTGACAGATCGATATCATCCTTTATTTGGAGGCTCACAGCCCTATGAGCTTTTTTTGTATGAATTATTACCAAACGGAAACCCGGCAGATTCAACGCCTCAATCTATTGGCCAGTTCGGAAGAGATACCGGATGGTATAGTTTTTATGATCCATTTACTTTTACTGTTCGGGCCGGGAATAGTTTAGTTCTTGTGGCTCAGGCCGCTGGTATTGATGCAACTTATCACGCCTATATATATAGTTGTCAATTAGATATTTCAGAGGCCGTAACCAGCTCGCCAGCCGCACTAACAGAGGGATTCCCGGTTTACGAAGCTCTTGAGCGGGTTTGTCAACATAATTTAGATACTCAGTACCCTATTTATTCGGAGTTCTTTGGCAGGACTGATGTAAATTACAAAGAGGGTGTAAAGTATTCAGCTGAAAATCAATTAAGGTTCGCACATATTCAGGGCGGTTTAAATATCCGTGGTGCAAAACTCGACAATCCAGACGTGCAATTACCGGCCAGTTTTAAGGATTTTTTCAAATCATTAAAAGCGTTATGGAACGTTGGGTATTCGCTTGAATATCTATTTGGTGAGGCTACTCAAAGGATCAGAATTGAAGAGTACGCACACTTTTTCGAAGATACCGAAATGGTATTCGATCCTCCTCTAAAAGATAGAATCTCAAAGTACGACATTCAATCGCAGGTTATGCCTGAACTTATTCCAGTTGATTTGAAGTCTGGTTTTGATAATTTTGAGTACCTCAGTATAAACGGACTGGGAGAGCCGAACACCACAAATCAACGTACATCGATCATGAACACTGCGACGAAGTGGGAAAATATTTCACCATTCCGGGCCGACACGAAGGGAATAATGGACAATCTGGCAAATCCAATTTTGGGTACAAGTGGAACAGAGGACACCAAAGGAGATAACGCTGTTTTTATTGTGAAAACACAAAAGGCCACGGCGCCAGTGAGCGGTGAAGACTGGATACCAGAAAGGGCAACGAATATTACAATAGTTAGTGGAAGTCTTTTCAAAGAGGATTTATTAAATCGATATTTCACCCCTTCCAGAATGTTAATTAGGCACGGAAACATAATCACTGCCGGGATGACACTTCCAGACGCTCAGGCGAGTAAGTTGAAGTTTCAAAAGTCGGACAAATCCAGCACATTAGAAACAACAGGCGAAGGATACACCGTCAAAGAAAACGCTGATATTTTAGTTTCAGATTTAGCCGCTCCGATTTATAAAGCGATGAAGCACACTGCTTTAGTAGATTTTACTTTTGCTGATTTGGCAGTACTGAAATTATACCCATACAGATATTTAAAATTCAGTAATAATATTTCAGGATATTTGCTTAATTTTAAAAAGAAAAATAACGAGGATAAGTGCGAAATTTCTATTATCGAACGTAACATAGTTCTATCATGATATCCAGCTCAATATTAAACCCAATCACTTTCAAGGCCGTTCCAACGTCGAACACTTATCCGAATATGTGGAATACTTTGCATAACGACCGGAAACAAGGTAACGCATTAATCAAACCTTACTTTCAAAAGTTCCAAACCAGCCACGTAGTCTATCTTCAATTTGAATCAGATTCAGCGGTTGCGCCTTCGATAAAAGCCTATAATTTAGTCACACGCGCAGAGATTGAGACAATTTCGGCTACATCGGTTTATTCTTATGGTACTTCAAACATTCGATATTATACAAATTTTACCATAACACTGGACGGTGATTATACTGGAAAGCAATTTTATTTCAAACTTACACAAGGAAGTGATATTTTAACCTCAGAACCATGTAAAACAGCCGATTTGACAGACTTAATCCAACGCGGGTTGATGAAGTATGTTAAATATACCCACGTTAACCGGATTGACTCAGATGTGCCCGGTGTGTTTATTGACTGGCTTCATCTGCCTTCGACTGGTCACTATCTTGACTTCTTTGTAGAGGCCCAGGATATGGAACCAAACGACACAGATGAAAGCGAAGTTTTGGAGGGATCACAAAGCAAAACAATCCTTTCAGCGGCTTACTTTTCTGGTCGCGTGCTCAAATCAGGTCCTATTCCTGACTATCTGGCGGCCCGGCTGGGTATGGCTTCATCTTTGGATGTTTTCACGGTTAACGGCGTTCAAATGATTAAGGGCGGCGGAATTGATCAATCGCAATTTGGAGGTTCAACTTTATATCAAATCAGCATGAAACTTTCAGAAAAGAACACAATCGGAGTTAACGTTGATAGCTTGGGGGTCAGCACGCCGGATACGGACCCGCCAATAGTCGGTACTCCTATGTATATCGGTTCGGTTACTTCGGCGGTACCGGATGAAACGGAAGTGAAAACAATGACTGATTCTGCGGCATCTGCAACCGATCAAACAATTGTTTACACTATTTCAGACGCCCGGCCTTGTTTTGCCTATCCTACTTCATTTGGTTCATTGAGTTCAATTTTAGGAACAGATGGAGATGAAATAATCAGCGGGTTCAATGTAACCACTTTGGATTTTACTATCGATAGTGTGACGATAAATTTTACAATTTATACGCTCAAGAACTTGACAACCATAACATCATTCACCACAATTTATAAATACTAAGCCATGCCACGCACAGGAACAGAAAAGGTAATCGGAATATTGATGAGCACGCAGAGGCCGCTTGACGAACACTACCTAAATGAAGGCGCTCCGTGGGCAACTACCGCCGCCGCACTGGCAGGAATTCCATCAGGATCCCGCTCTCCTGGAAAACCGGTAAACATTGCAGGCGTGCTTTATTGGTTTAATACAGCGATGACCGATTTAGTTACCGTCTTTTCGGCTTCAACTCCAGGAGCCGGGGATGTTGCGATAGCAGACGCCGGAGACCTGTTTGACGCCGCAGATGTTGAGGCTGCACTGGCAGAGGTAAAAACTCAGGCGAATGCTACAGATGCAGTATTGGCAGGATTTGATGGAGTTCAAACAACCTACCGAATTGATTTCCCCACAGCAAGCAGGTCGGTAGCTGCAAGGGTCGCTGGCGCAACGGTAACGACTGACTATCCAACCGGATGGACTTTGGCCGCTTCGTCTGTTTACAATTTGCTGGTTACCCATACTTTGACAGGTCGGAAACTTTCATCTATAAACATCTTTGAGATTGACGGCGCAAATGAACGGTTATTACCTATGTTCTCGCAGGCATTTACCGGAATCCTTTGCAATGGATTGACTGTTTTGATCGAAGGGCTTGCACCGACTGATTTAGCGTTACGAATTGAATTAATATTTGACTAAAATAAATTATTATGAGCTTTTTAGATGAAAAAGTAATAGAGTCAAAAGAAGTTAAAAAACTTATTGACTTTCTAGTAAAAGAATCAAAAGTGAATTTTGAAAATGTGAAAGAATTGGGATGGCCTGAATTTAGAATTGTTGTTCACGAAGACGGGTCGGCATACGCCCATGTAATTAATAGAGACTCCACAACCATTGATTTTAAATTACAGTTGTAAAAATGAATGATACAAAGAGCAAATCCATTGATGATGCAGTAGGTTTTGATTGTAAACTTTGTATTTTATACCGTGGGTTATGCTATTTAGAGTGTATTATAATTGATGATGATTTATAAATAATTATGACTTTTGCCACTAAATACGGAGTTCAAATCGCTTGGCGAACCATCGCAAAAGACGTTTTCCAATTGACACGGGAGACAGTTAATGATCCGGCAACCTACAGGATGACTGTTGCTGTAATTGACTCAAATAATCCGGGTGCCGGTCAAAAGGAAATAGGTTACTACCTGGTTGATTTTTGGGGAGTGCCATATCTGATAATCGGTACCGGTTCAACTTATGTCGATGTTCAGGATGACTTTAGGGTAGGTAGGTGTCCAACGTCTGGGCGAATGGCTGTGATTTTCAAATCTGTTTACAATGGAAGGGCTTTGCATTTAGGGCAAATTGATTTCCAGCACTTACACCCTTTGGCTTTCTCGAATTATCAAAGGTATGCGTCCGCCTTAATCTGGGCCAACGACCCCAACGCCAAAAAAGTTCCATTCACCGCCTCAGCTTTCCCAAAAATAATCAACTATCAAACGGATCAGGTGGACCCGGAAGACGCAACGAAAACGATCAACTACGCTGAAGATTTTGGCGAAAACCCAAATATCAGGCTGGTAATCTCAGTTGATGCAACGAACGGATATCAACAACAACAAATGGTACTATTCACTTATGTTGGCGGGCTGATTGATACAGCGGGCTTCGATGTAGGTGAAGGAAACGAAATATCAGGTTACATCTCAATATCTCGATCATGAAAAAACTATTTTTACTTTTGACCCTTTTTGTCTTGACAATATCTGTCAAAGCTCAGTTTGCAAGACCAACGGGGATAGTAACGATTCCAACTCCTACGCTTTGGCGAAACCCCGCTGATAGTTCAATCACTATTTATCAGGGGAGTGTTAACTTGTACAATACTTTCCTGATGAAGTGGGACAGCGTAAAGGTAAAAGGCTATTTTACCAATTACAAGATCCTGCAATACCGGAAATTGAACAATCATGACAGTCTTTCAACTCTTGACGAACGGAAATATCAGTCATTAACCGATACGGTCACATGGGGACTTGGATTAAGTCAATCAGGCCACGTAACGAAAGTTGATACCTCTTCGGCTTCGATATTGAGTAGACAAAGGGCACTTCATGAGTATGCACTAATTTCTCATAACCAAAGTATTTCGACTATAATTGGGCTGTTGGATAGTTTGAACAACCACTATACGAAAGCACAGACAAATACGCTCTTGACTGGCAAAGAGACAGCCATTGTGGCTTACGAACAAACAATCACAAATGGAGAAGTAACATATATAGTTCCCTTCATTCTAAAACCCACAGCACTTGTAATTTACAACCAGCAAGTACTCCCTAATTCCAGATGGGCGGGTTCCGGCACAAATACATTAACCCTATATATAGACCCCAGAACGTATGATTATTTAAAAATTCAAAATTAGACACCATGAAAAAGATTTATTTATTGTTTTTTCTGTTGGCAATTTTCCTTAATTCCTTTGGACAGGCGACCCCCACAGCCAATATAAGGATAGGAAATGCCACTACTGCCTTCGGGATTAACATTCCCGTTGGTTACACTGTTTATGATGCTGGGGCTGACAAGTATTTTATCTGTAAAACAGCAGCAATCGGAACATTAACCCTCACAACAGGTTCTGCTAATTTTCGTCAAATTGATAAAAGTGCAATTCAGGCTGTTAAGGAGGGATTGGGAATTGATGTAGATTCTACGGTTGTGGGGACTTTGCGAAATCCTATTCTCAATCTTGATACGGCCAGTGTTAGTGTTCTCTCTCGACAAAGGGCGGCAAATACTTATCAAACCAAAGCACTTGCTAATGGGAAAATACGTGTTGGTAATGCCGCTGGATGGGCTGCTGAAGTTGCAGTGAGTGGAGACGCTGCGATAGCCAATACGGGAGCGGTCACTGTAAGCAACGCCGCTGGCAACATGCGAGTCAATGGAACATTAAAGATCGTTGGCTCTGCAAATGATGCAGCCCCTGATTCAATCCTAACGATTGCCGCAGGGGTGGTTAAAACATCAGCGGCAAGCCTATTTCAAACAAGCACACTGGCAGATGGGAAAATCCTTGTTGGTAATGGTTCAAACGTTGCTACAGCGGTAACCGCCTCAGGTGATGCAACTATTTCAAATGCGGGTGCAATAACTGTTACCAATGCTGCTGGTAATATGCGGGTTGTAGGTACGTTGAAAAATGTAGGAATAGCGGATGATGCTGCACCGGACTCAATTGTTACCGTGGCAGCGGGTATTTTTAAAAGATCGGCTGCTAGTTTGTTTGTAACCACTGCAAGTATTAAGACGGCCATAGTTGAGGAAATGGAGGTTGCTAATGCCGACAGTGCAGCAACCGGAAGGTATTACTATACCCTTGCACACACACCTACAGCGGGGACTGTAATTGTTCAGGTTAATGGTTCAGCTATAAAATTAACAACTCAATATCTTTTGCTGACAAATAAAATCAGGGTGGGTTTTTCGCTTGGTATGTATGATAAAATAAATGTTGCGTACAGTTATTAATTTTTGATTATGAAAAAGATAGGATTATTATTTGTTGCGTTATTTTTCTCAGTATTAAGTTATTCACAGGTACAGCCAAAGGCAAATCTTGTCATTAAGAATGCTACAACCGCTTTTGGAGTGAATATTCCAATAGGTTTTACCGTGTACGATGCGGCAAATAATAAGTATTATGTCTGCAAAACGTCGTCTGTATCCACCTTGACGCTGACAACGGGATCGGCAAATTTTGAGTGGATAAACGATAAATCACACGCCTCACTTACCAACGTTTTAGGCCGTGGATCTTATCATGTTTCACAAGCTGCAAGGGACTCAATCAATTCAAGTCGACAGATGGGGGACACAGTTAGAAATGTAGGGAGTGCCACTGTTTTTGATTTGACCGGAAAACAACCCCTCGCAACCGTTTTAACCAATATTCAAGACACGCTAAACCTGCACGAACATCTTGCAAATAAAAGCACTACAACCACGCTTGGAACCAGTAATATTCTCTACCCTACTCAAAATGCGGTTAAAGTCTATGCTGATGCGAAAGTAGCCGACGCAATTACAGACGGGGTTACAACTATCGCACCGAGTCAAAATGCGGTGTATGATGGATTGGCAACAAAAGCTCCCTTATCTTTTTCTGGTAATTACATTTGGAATCAGAATGCAAGTGCTCAGAGTGCTTACATTAATATTAATGGAACTATATCAGCAGGTAACACAACAATACCTGTACTGTATCTTACAAATGCTATTAATAATGGTAGGATTTATTCAGATAACGAATACGGAACGGGTGAATCTATTTGCATAATGCCTTCCAGCGCCTTTACTCTTAAATCTCTAATTACAGGTAATACCACAGTGCTTTTTGATACCAGAAGTGGAGCTGGATTGTTTAACGGAAATCTCACGACTCCTTCGATAAACCTAACCACAGGAGCAGCCGTTAATAAAATTTGGCAATGCACAAATGCAACCACAGGAGCGGGGCAATGGAATACAGTTGCTACTACACAGACTTTCGTTTCGACTTGGGATGCAAATACGAATACCCCCACGCTTGCTGATGGTACTGGAACGAATGGTTATTATCACAGGGTAGTAGTTGCTGGAACGCAAAATTTAGGATCAGGAAGTATTTCATACGATATTGGTGATAATGTGGTTTACAATATGTCAAATGTCTGGCAAAAAGATCCAAAGCCCACTATTATCGGGGCTGCACTAACTAAAACGGATGACACAAATGTCACCCTAACGCTTGGGGGGTCTCCGTCAACGTCACTACTTAACGCTGCGAGCTTAACACTTGGATGGACAGGAACACTTGCAGATGCAAGGATAGCAAGTGCGTCAAATTGGAATACTGCTTACGGGTGGGGCAACCATGCAAGTGCGGGCTATTTAACGTCATTAACCTCTACCGGAAATGTGGGTTATCATAATGATACTTATTATTTTAATGTCCCAAATCCAATCTGGAGTTTTGCGAATGCTTCAGATTTTGGTTTGGCTTATTACCAAGGGACGGCACTTGCTGGGGGTGAAGCTATTGGTTTTCATTTCGGAAATATTGCAACGCCTACATTTTATGTGCAGGCAAGTGGAGTAATTACTACAGCCACTACCGGAACATCAACAGATTGGAACGCAAAGCAAGCCACCTTAGTTTCCGGAACCTCCCTCAAAACAGTCGGAGGGGTTAATCTTTTAGGTTCAGGCGACATTGGTATATTGGGTTCAGCTTATGGAGGAACAACAAATGGATTTACAAAATTCATAGGGCCAACTACATCAGAAAAAACCTTTACTCTTCCGAATGCAAACGAGACCTTTCCGGCTCATGGAACTAACGGAAATGTAATGGTCAGCAATGGTACGGTTTGGACAAGCACGGCAAAACCCACTTATCGTTATGATGAAATATTAGCTGCAACTAATGTAACTCAAGCTGCTAACACAACGGTAAGAAAAACAATAATTTCATCATTGATTACCGGCGTGGGTTTCATTTCGAGAATCGGAATTGGAGCAAAACGGAACAATGATGGTTTTGGAGATGGTGTTTTCAGTGTCGGTTTGAACGATGCCGACACTTCTTTTCAGGATTATATTTTTAATGCCGCTGGCAGAATCTCATCCGGTGCTGGTATTTTTGCATTAACATCAGAAATCCCCACAGCAGCTGTAACCTTCAATAATAGCGGTTCTGGTGACGCGACCGGAACAACCTTCAATGGATCGACAGCCAAAACAATTTCTTATAATTCAATCGGGGCACAAGCGGCAGGGAACTACGTAATTGTAAATGATTCGTCAAAATTCTATGAACGAAAATCTAATAAAGTAACTTCAATTTCTTCCGGCTCAACCGATATTCAATACCCTTCAGCTAAATTACTCTATGACCAATTAGCAGGGAAACAGGCAGCTGGAAGTTATGTTGCAGTAGCCGATACCTCTACAATGTTAGGCAAGTATGCAAGGAAAGTCAGCCCGACTTTCACAGGAACCGTAGTTTTGCCTTCTACTACATCGATAGGAACAATTACAAATACTGAACTTGGTTATGTTGACGGTGTGACTTCAGCCATACAAACCCAATTTTCCGGTAAAGAACCCACGATAACAGCAGGTACAACTTCTCAATATTGGAGAGGTGATAAAACATGGCAAACACTACCTACCGCAGGAACCGGGACGGTTACCAGTGTAGCAATGTCGGTACCTACCGGATTAAGCATTTCAGGAACGCCAATTACCACAAGTGGGACGCTAGCTCTTTCCTTGACTTCTGGGTATGTGATACCTACGACCACTAATATTTCAAATCTAAATACAGCTTACGGTTGGGGCAACCATGCGAGCGCAGGATACGCAACAGGTACTATAAACAATGCAACCTTAACCCTTGCAACTTCAGGGAGTGGAATAAGTGGCTCACAAACCTTTACTGCAAATCAGGCCAGTGGAGCAACATTTACGGTGGCATCAAATGCAACAACAAGCAACACGGCTGGGACAATAGTATTAAGAGATGGTTCTGGTTACGTCTCTTTGACGGGTACTTTTTGCAGCTCAGATAGTACGCTGAAAAGGAATATTCGTTCGCTTTCAAAAATTGACTTGTACAATGCTTCAAAAATTGATCTTCGCAAATTCTGGTTTAAAGCCGAAAATGATCAGAAAAACCATTTTGGCGTGATAGCTCAGGATGTTCAAAAATTATTCCCGGAGTTGGTCAATACCAGCAAAGAAACAGGGAAACTCGAAGTGAACTATCCTGAACTTTCAATATTGTTAATAGCTCAACAAAAGGAAGAAATCCAATTATTAAAACAGCAAAACCAGCAACTTGAAAAGCGAATTGAAAAGCTGGAAGATCACAATAAATGGGAAGCAAAACAAATCAACTTCTAATGAAAGCAAAAATATTGATAGTATCGCTTTTACTTTGTCTGAACTCTTTCGGGCAAAAGTTACCTATTACTGGGTTATGTCTTTCGGATATTATCGGAGTTACCGGCGGGACTTGTTTAGGGGATGCCTTTACAAATGCCAATTCAAGTTATTTTGATGCAACCTATGCCATAGGCGGGGCTAATTGGATGAGCGAGTTTAGGAATTATGGGCCGCCTTCAGCAACTATTCCTACTGTAACAACCACGGCGATAACAGCCATAACGGAAACCACGGCAACCAGTGGAGGGAATGTTACTTCAGATGGAGGGGCTACAGTAACTGCAAGAGGGGTTTGCTGGAACACCTCAACCAATCCAACTACCGCAAATAGTCATACTTCAAACGGTACGGGAACCGGAAGTTATTCGAGTTCGTTGACTTCATTAACAGCTTCAACAACTTATTACGTCAGGGCGTATGCAACCAATAGCGCAGGGACGAGTTATGGGAGTAATGTGAGTTTTACGGCTTCATGTAGGCAATTTGGATTACCTGTCTATGTTATAGAGACCGTTATACAGAATATTGCTCTGACCTCATCAAACATATGTTCATTGGCTAATGCTCCTCAAAATGGTATTACTGATCATTTAGCGGAATGGAATGAGACTTTTGGAACAGAACTATACGTAAATACAACAAATTGCGATACAGAGGTTAATGGATATTATGTAATGTTTAAGTTAGGGGGAGGATCACGGACCCCTTATTATCCAATATACGTAATAGATGGTAAGGTATATCAATATATGTGTACTCCTTAAATTTAACAATATGAAAAAGTCAATTCTCGCTTTATTTTTTGCCCTGCTAATTTTCGGGGTGTCCGCTCAAAAAGGTTACAAAATTACCCGGTACGAAGTCAAATCAGATGCACTATTTGTCTGCCTGAATTCAACCACAAAACCCGTGTATATCGAGAAGTTCCTCACCCTCGAAGAGCGCAAAGATTCAATTTCAATCAAAGCAGCTATCGAACAACTGATTGCTGAACTTCAGGTCAAAGAATATGACTACGTTAAACCAGAGGAATATGTCAGCAAGCCAGACAAGGCTAAACGGATCGAAGGCAAAACCGATTCAGTCCGGGTTAAGAATATCAGAAATAAGATATTGGTTCGAAGGCAGTCGGTGAAAGATTCAATCGCAAACATTCAGAAATAATTCCTAAATTTAGGGAACCAAATTCAAGGTATGAAATACAAAAAACACAATGAGGCGATGCGTAAATCGGATAGAAGATTTGATGGGGAACGTGATAAGCGTTATGCCTCAGAAAATGAACTTCGAGCTTTGGCTCTAATAATTAAAGAAGAAGCAAACGCAAAGGCTTTAAATCTTGCAAGTCAGATACAAACCTATAAAGATGATAAGTCTGATAAAACTCGCGAACAAAACCTTTCTGAGCGTGGCGCTTACGTTACTCATAGTGATTTAGCAGAAGTATTTGATAAATCAGAGAAAAACTTAATCGCTGCTATTGGTGAAGTGAAAAATATCTTAAAACCTATAATTGACCATGTTGCAGCCGATACAGGATCACAACTAACGATAGGTAGGATGATAGGCTACATTGTTGCAACCGGTGTAATTATCGGGATTATTCAGTTCTTAATTACGCGTATTTAGATAAATATCACAAAATGACACTACCAGAAAAAATAATCGAATTAGCCAGGTCTTTTATAGGACAGGAAGAAACTCCAAATAATTCAGGGTTTAAAACTGGATGGTTTCAAACCTTAATGGAAAAAATTGGATGGCTGAAGGGTCAATCATGGTGTGCCTATTTTGGTAAATCAGTCTTTTACACAGCATTTTTGGAACTTGATCCTATTGGGGCAAAACTTATCCTGAAGTATGCGAACGGATCATCTCAATCAACCTATCAAAATTTTGCAAGGTCAAAGGAATTTCACGTTCAGACATTCCCGGTTCCTGGAGCGTTGGTAATATTCAGAGAGGGTAATTCAACATCAGGACATGAAGGTGTCGTAACTACTTTTGATACTTTTGGCTTTAGTTTTGTTTCAGGAAACACAAGCAAAGCCGGAAGCAGAGAGGGGACAACGGTACTTGAAAAATACAGAAAACTAAATTTGCCATACAACCCTAATGGATTAAATTTAACAGGGTTCGTAAATCCAACAAGAATAAATTAATACCTTTGAATTATGAAAAATCAATCTGGACTTGTTCTATTCCTTCAGGAAAACCTTCAGCGACTATTCACAAAGTCTCCACTATTTTTTAAGATCTGGACATTCATCTCTTTGGCCCTTGTATTAATTACCGGTATTCCAGACTTAATTAACGCAATCGGTGACACGGTTGTAATCCCAGACCTTTGGAATCTAAAGATAACCGCAGCGGTCGCATGGAGTTCAAGGGCGGCTCTTTTTATGTCGCTTTTAACCACTCAAAGCACAACTGTAGCAGTAACCGAGGATGGCACAGGATTAAAGGCTACAAACGCAACCGCACTGCCTTTTACGGCAAAGAATGAGGCTAAAGTAGTGGACCAACAAGTATTAACACCACCAACGGTGGACATTCAAATAAAAACCAATTAAAAATTAATATCATGAGTAAAGTAGGCGGAACAAAAGTAGGTAATTTCCTACGCTCCCTTGTTGAATTCTTTAAAAACCTGACAGCAAAGACACGGGAACTTACACCCGAAATCCTTCAGGTCGTGAACAACGTTAAAAATTTTGTTGATAGTCCAGGTTGCGACTTTCTGACAGCTGTTATTCCAGGAACATGGGACAATTGGCTTCAGGATCTTATGAAAGCATATTTACCAAAACTATTGGATATTCTGAATAAGGTTGAATCTTATGCAGAAATAGCAGATCCAAATGAACGAATGAAGGCAATTGTGGCAAATATGCAATTAAGTGAAGGCGACTTAAGAGATGTTACCTTTCAGCCAATGGCAGCAAAATTAGTTGAAAAGGCAACAGAAAACCCATACGGTAAAAGCGTTATAATCGCTGAATCCGCTTATCAGAATCCGGAAGTACTGGCAGCGTAATTCAACTTGTGCCAAAATTGCACAGGTTCAAAATAGTACCCTTAGTTTTTTTCTTTTCATTTTTCGTTTGGAGAGGTCGGCAATGTGTCGGCCTCTTTTTTGTGCCAAAACATGTTATACAACAGTTTTATGAAAATAAACCTCAAATAATTTGCATACATAACATACACTTTGTACATTTACATTGTACAAATTAAAACAAATAAATTATGGAAAAAGTAATTAAAATTCCCGATGAGATCGTAACTGATCTGAAAATCCTGGCCGCGAAGTCAGGTAAAAGCCTAAGCGCGTACATTACTGGTGTATTGGTTGAACTTGTAAAAACAGAGCCATGATACACATTACTATCAGCTTAGTATTATTTGCCCTCAGTATTGGGCTGGCAAATTTAACCGAAGCTAAAAAAGTGAAGCGATGAACCTGACAGAAGCAATTCGAGCGTATAAACTACGCAACCCGAAAGTGACAACCGCTGAAATCAGTGCCTTTATTCACGGATAGACGGCTTGTGAAGTGGCTACTGATGTTACTAAATTATTAACCATTAAAGCAAATTGAGATGAAACATGTAATTATTATTGATCAATTAGAAGATGGATTTGTTTTAACAATTAACGGCAAAACGAAGGCCGTGGAAACTGTTAAAAGGGTAAGGGAAATCATATCTGAAATAACACAAGAGTCAACCGAAAAAGTCAACTCGCCTGCTGTTAGGCGTTCTATTTTAACCATTGAATTCGAATTAAATCCACCAACGATAGTATGAAAAAGCGAATTTTAAATTTTATCCTTGACTGCATCGGAATCACGGCGGCGGGTGTATGGTTGTTTTACATCTTATTCTTAGCGAAATGACAAAGAAAATCGAAGAGCTTCGGGATGAATACCTGCTAAGAATTGATATAATCAAAATATTACAGGAAGATCCTGAATATAAATGCGAAATCGTTATCAAAAGATCGGCAATAAAAATCGGCTGTTATCAAACCTTTGTTTCTGAACTTAATAAAATATTGAAAAATGAAACTATCTGAACTGTCAGCACTTCCAAAGGGGACTTACAAAATTATTGACCGCAACCATGAAAGCCACTATCCGCGCAAATGGAGCGATATTATCCACGTCCTCTATAAGGATCAACACAAGGGAATAAGGCGCTACAATGCATTCTTATCCGGTTTGTGCTTAGGGTCACAAGATCCGTTCCCTACTCTTCCAAACAGAGGAGGAGCCTATCAAAATGCGGGCCGTCCACGGGTAAAAGATTCAGAAAAGAAGATTCCCGTTAAGATTGGAGTTGAACAGTCGGTTGTAGATTCATTGGGTGGATTAAGAGCCGTTCAGGTAATTTTAATTGAACATCTAAAAAGTCTGATATGACTACGATTCAACAGTTTAATGACTATAAAGACGCCTTCTTTTATGCGTTCGTCTTAGGAATTATCTACATTTTACTTAATTTATCAACACGTAAAAATAAAAACAAATGAAAAATCTATTATCAACAATTGATAACAATGTTATTTATGCCATTCTATTTGTTATTATAATAGCTATATCTGCACTAATCGGATGCTGGTTAGTCAACCGCAATGAGAAGCGCGACCGGGATCGCAGGATCGTCGAAGAATGCCGGAGGTCTGCAGAATACGACGAAACAATTAATACTTAAAGCGATGCAAATAGACATTGAAGATTATATCGATGAAGCGTCAACAAGAGTGCTAGTCAATGAGTTAAAAAAACGAAATGGTTATAGCTTACTTGAAAGCAGATTTGAAGATGAAGAAAGCCTTGAACAACTTGAAAGTTTTAATAAACTCAGTACACTGGGAAAGGTTAAGCAGGTCCTAAAACTGAAACCCTACGCGACAAAAGCGGAGATTATTAACGAGATAAATGAGCTGTAAAAACATGTTATACGGCAGGTTTGGTTATACCTATTGAACTATTTATTAATTTCACAGTAAGCAACCCGGAAAGCATTAAAAGACCGGATAAAAAAAACGAAAAATGATTATCAGAAAAGAAGATTCACTACCAGAGCGCCCGGTTATTATCCTGTTGTATGGCAGTCCCGGCGTTGGTAAAACAAGCGTGTTTAACACGTCAAACAATCCTATCTTATTGGACTGTGATCGAGGCGGCGATCGTTCAATTTTCAGGCAGGATACTATCGTAGCGTCCAACTGGAAAGAAGTTATGGCCGACGAAGGCGAAATCAAGAACTATTCCACTTTAGGAATAGACACTGCAAAAAGTGTTTTGGATGATTTTCTCATGGTTCACGTGGTTGAGAATGATTACAAGCTGAAAACCAACAAGCTCAAAGCTTATGGCGCTATTGCAGACGAGTTCAAACTCTTCGTAAACAGACGAAGAGGTGAAAAGCTGGACATGGTTATTATTGCACACGCCAAAGAGGAAAAGGACGGCGACAATACCAGAATCAGTCCGGATGTTACCGGGGGTTCAAAGGATCTTTTGCTTAGGATTGCTGATCAGGTAGGTTATATGTATATGGATAACAACCAACGTACAATCAATTTTAACCCTACCGATAAAACCGTTGGTAAAAATGTAGCACGGTTTCCTTTGTTGACCGTTCCAAACGAAACGGATCCACTTTTTAAAACTTTCATGGCAGACATTATTCAGAAAGTAAAAAGCTCTATTCAGGAAAAGAGTGAAGAGCAAAAAGATTTCATGGCAAAAATTGAAGAGGTGCAAAAAGAACTCAATGCGATTGATTCACCTGAAAAGGCCGCAAAAGTTACTATCCTGATTAAGGACCTTCCAAAATCTCATATTGCCGCTTTCCGTAAATCATTCGATGAAAAATGTGTTCAGGAAAATATTGAATGGAACAAAGAAGCCAAAATTTTCCAAATCAAAGAAGATGTTAAAAGTTAGGGTTACTCAATTAGAGGCTTTTCGCCGATTCATTAGCGGTGAACCCTACGCAACCGAAGAAGCACTCCTGGAATCATTTTCAGGAGTGTTCAAGGGCAATGAATACACCAGAATTGGCACCGGTTTTCATCTATTTGTGGAACAAGGCGACAAATCCACCAATGGAGTGCTGAAAATTGATGATATACCGATTATTTACCATCAGGACCATATCAATACCGCCCTTACATACAAAGCTGAAATTTCGCCTTGTTTTCACGAAGTAAAGATGATGAAGAGTTACAATATTGGCGAATTGATCCAAGTATCCGGGACTTGTGATGTTCTGCAGGGAATGATCATCCGGGACATTAAAACCAAATATTCAGATTTGCGCTCAATCGAAGATTGTACCCGGTCGTATCAATGGCGTCTGTATTGTGACATGTTCGAAGTTCCCGATTTTTCGTATGATGTTTTCCAATTTGTCGGCTATGACAAAGAGAAAAATGGTTACGACGTTTCTGGACTGGAAATCAAACGACATGATCCAATTGACTGTCTTACTTATTCAACCATGCAGCAGGATATTCACACACTTTTACATGAGTTCAAGAATTACGTACATTTTAAACAGATAGAAAAATATTTCCAATGAAAAGCACAGACAACGGCGGACATGAATTTACTCATAAAGATTTACTTCTTTGCCCATTTTGTGGCGGAACTCCTAAAATCAAATTTATCGGGAATAACTTCACAAAAAGCAGAAAAGTAACTATCTCTTGTAGTGTGTGCAGGATACAGCGAACTGATGCAACAATATTTCACAATCATATTTGGATTGCAGAAATTGCTATTGAGCACTGGAATGAACGAGTAGACAAATGAACTTCCACGCACTCATAACAGCCCCAAATCACTTCGATGTTGATACGGATGAAGATTTTAAACAGTCGCTAAAATTAAAGGTCGGCGACTATGTTAATATCGAAGTCTGGAAAGAGCGGAGTATCGTTAATCATCGGAAGTTTTTTGCGCTACTAAACAGGACCATCTACCTACTTCCTGAAGGGCCGGAATTTGAGAAGCTCCGAAATATCGAATATCTACGCAAAGAATTGATGATACTTTGTGGGAATGTTGATACTCATATCACAATGAAGGGTGAAATGATTTTAATACCCAAATCGATCAACTTCCAAAAAACCGATGATGTAGAGTTTAACCGGATTTATTTCCTTTGTACTCAGGCAATAATTAATACCTACCTGAAGCATATCACTTTAGAACAGTTTACTTTATATATTTCAAAATTTATCTAAAAATGAAAACAGGAATTGAATTAATTACAGAGGAAAGACAACGGCAAATTAAAGTAGAAGGATGGATGCCGATCCATGACGCAAAACATACTGATAACTCATTAGCAAAGGCCGCGGCATGCTATGCTATGCCGAGCGACGAAAGAGAAAAATATCAGTCTTACACGTTTTCAGAACCCAGAAGATGGTACCCGAGATGGTGGCCTAATTCCTGGAATGTTAAGTGGTGGAAGCCAACTCCAAATGATAGAATAAAAGAGTTATCAAAAGCGGGTGCTTTAATCGCTGCCGAAATTGATCGACTGCAGTTAGCCGAGGCTAAACCTGAACCTGCCGAAAGATTTTATGATCCGGAAGCAGGATTAAGGCCATGAGCGAAAAATCCTTACATGCTGCAGTTTGCGATTATATCCGGATGCAGTATCCAAAAGTTTTGTTCAATAGTGACTTATCGGGGTCGATGAGACTTGCCATCGGCCAGGCAGTACAACTGAAAAAACTCCGATCTTCGCGAGGGTTCCCGGACTTAACGATTTATGAGCCACGCGGACGATTCCATGGCTTGTTTTTAGAGCTAAAGCGCGAAGGTGAGGTAATCTATAAAAGGGACGGATTAACGCTTAAAACTCCGCATTTGGAAGAGCAGGCAGAAACGATAAAGCGATTAAACGAACGCGGATATCTGGCCTATTTTTCGATCGGGTTCGACCAGACACGAAAAATGATAGATTTGTATTTGAAATGAATTGTGTGAATTGTAAAATCGGTATACGGAAAATAATTACCAAGCAAATTAAAGAGCGGGTAAAAGAGTTTGATGGGAGGGAATATCAGATAGTCCAGGATATTTGCGCACACTACAAATGTGATGAAGCGAAGATATTTCACTCCCAGCCAACCGATTCACATGTTGAAAGAACGCTATATATTTACTGCATGGTCTACATTTTAGGTCGAAGACAGGTGGATATCGCTCACTTATTACACATGCAGAAAGCTAATGTATCCCGTGATTTTAAGTCTATAATGACAAAATTCAAGGATAAAAAGGAACGCGAAAAGTTTAAATTTTTAACAAAATATTGATATGATACGAAAAATAACATCATATGAAGAAATAGTGGCAGATTATAGACTTGAGATAAATGGTCATAATATATATTTGACTGAGGAAAAGTTCCGCCAGCTCGCTTTTGAGTCAATCTCCCTACTCGACGACCTGTTGAAGGAAAAATGGCAGGAACATTTTGAAAAGATGAAATCATGAGTATCTATTATTGCCCTAAATGCAACTCAATCCAGCACCGGGACTCCGTTAAAAAATGGATCAAGTCTTATTGTGAAGAAACCGGGAAAGAAACGAGGTTGATTAAAATTGACGCAGACTATTATTGCGGAAATCATAATTCGTGCGATGGCAAGACGTTAATCGCTTTTAAACAATTTTGTCAATCAAATTCAACCGTACATATAGGATGTCACGAAAGAATAAAAATAACTTCAAAAAATTAAAACCATGAAAGATTACACTTTAGATCCATCATTTTGGATCAGGCTGCAGATGTTTGTTTCCGGTACAAGAGTGAATTGTGTGATGGATGACGAAGAAAAGGAAATGATCTTGCATAATTGCGAAATAAAAATAGAGGAATTGACGGATATTCAAAACTAATTTGTATATTTGCATTAATAAAGTCCGGTGAGAGTCCGGATTGTTTTGAACTAAAAATTTAAACTTTTAATATGCCTAAAAAAGAAATCAGGCACGATGTAGCGACCCAAACAGAATATGCCAAAATGGTTGGCAAAACTCCACAGTGGGTAAATCAGCAGATTAAGGCGGGAAATTTAAACACTCTTCAAATAAAGGGTGCAGTTTTGATTAAATTGAAATAGTTCTTTTTTTGGTTAAAAATTTACAATATTAAACTAATGGCAGAGAATAAAAAATCTTTTTTACTGTATTGTGATATAATTCACACGGTGAAAAAGTTGACAGATGAACAGTCTGGGAAGTTGTTTAAACACATCCTGGGTTATGTAAATGATGAGAACCCTGATATGGATGATCTTATTTTAGACCTGGTATTCGAACCAATAAAACAGCAGCTAAAACGTGATTTAAGGAGCTATGAAAACATTTGTGAACGGAATAAAATCAATGGAGAAAAAGGCGGAAGACCCACTAAAATAAAGGTACATAACCCAAATAACCCAGTGGGTAAACTGGGAACCCAAAATAACCCAAATAACCCAGAGGAACCCAAAAAACCCGATAGTGATAATGATATAGATAATGATACTGATATTGGCAGAGAAGAAAATATAAATAAAGTTCTTTTTAAGAAAGCGGTTGAATGGATGAAACAAAATAGCCCCTCGGTTTTGAAGATGAAGGAACCATTAACAGAAAAGCAATTTATTGAACTGAGGAAAAAATTTTCCAATGATCAGATAAAACACCTACTTTTAAAAATGCACAACTGGGAGCCACTAACCAAAAAGAATAAAAGCGCAAACTTAACCTTTCGGGACTGGTCAAAACGGGAAACATTCAAAGATATGGCAATTGAGAATAAAGTTGATTCAAACCAATATGTAAAACAGGAACCAAACGAATATTGGGCACTACTTAAACCTGAATACCGATGAGAATAGTAGCAAAGTCAACCAAACAAACCTACACGGTTAATTTTTCAAAGTACAACGGGACTGAGTCACTCCCTTGCCCGGCATGTTCGGCGGAAAGAAAAAATAAATCTGGTAAATGTTTCAACTGGAACCATAATGACAGATTGGGTAAATGTCATAATTGTGGTGAGGCATTTTATGAGTTCAAAGAATTCCAACCAAAAGAAAAAACATACGTCCGGCCCGAATGGAAGAATGGAACCGAACTAACAGACAAGGCGGTAAAATATTTCGAAGGCCGTGGAATATCTCAGTTTACTTTGCGACAAATGAAATTAACCAGCGATACTGAATGGATGCCGGGGCCGGACAAAGAAGTTGAAACGATGCACTTTAATTATTTCCGTGGCGAGGAGTTAATCAATATCAAGAGCCGGGGCCCGGTTAAATCATTCAAACTTTGCAAGGACGCAGAATTAATACTTTACAACCTAAACGGATTACAAGGCCAAAATTCAGCGATAATTGTCGAGGGTGAAATAGATTGCCTATCGTTTATTGAGGTTGGAATGATGAATTGTGTCTCAGTTCCAAACGGAGCTAAGAATTTCGATTTTATTGACCAGTGCTACGATGACATTGAACGGGTTGAAAAATGGTATATCGCAGTTGATTCAGACGAGGCTGGAATTCAGCTAAGAAACGAATTAATTCGCCGGATTGGATCGGAGCGTTGCGCCATTGTCGATTTAAAGGATTGCAAAGATGCAAATGAGTATCTTATCAAGTACGGACGCGATGAATTGAAATTAGTTATTGAAACAGCAAAAGAGATACCATTAGATGGAGTTTTCACCGTCACGATGGAATGGGAAAAGATGTTGAACGAGTTTAGGAACGGTAAAAGATACGGTACTACAACGTATTTTGATGAACTCGATAAGCATTGGAGATGGAGACAGGGAGAAGTAACGATCATAACAGGGTATAATAACGAGGGCAAATCTTGCTGGTGGAACGATCTTCAGGTAAAGAAAGCAGAAAATGAAGGCTGGAAATTTGCGATGTTTTGCCCGGAAAATTATCCGGTAAGTGAGTTAATTGATGAATTGATACATTGCTACATTGGACGGTCAACCGATAAAAGATTTGCCACAGTGATGACAGAGGAGGAATATAAGATCGGAGCCGACTTTATTAACGAACATTTTTACTTTGTCCTACCAGATGATGATTACCAGTTGGATAATATACTTTCAAGATTTAAGTATATTGTAAGACGTTACGGAGTGAATTGCTGCACTATTGACCCGTATAACAACATTGATCATTTGATGGAGCGCGGCGAAAGAGAAGATCTTTATATCAGTCGATTTATGACTAAGCTCAAAAAATTCAGCATTGATAACGATATTTGCTTAGGTCTGGTTGCTCACCAGGTTACTCCAATGTTTCAAGGAAAAGAAAACTATCCTCAACCGGACATTTACAAGATCAAGGGCGGCGGTACGTTTTCAGATAAGGCAGATAATGTAATGAGTGTCTGGAGGCCTCTTAGAAAAACCGACTACCAGGATAAAACTGTTAAGATAATTTTAGGAAAGATTAAAAAACAGCGATTAGTCGGCGTCCCTGGTGAAGTTGAATTCCGATATGAGATAACAGAAAATCGCTACTATCCAAAATCAGAAACTCCAAAGATCGTTAAAATGAATTATTATGAAACAGAACCAAAAGAAATAAAGTCAGCAGACGAAATAGATTTTTAATTATGGAAGCAATAAAAACGATTTACAACGGTGTGAAATTTCGCAGCAAGTTAGAAGCGCGATGGGCCGTCTTTTTTGACCATTATGGCATGAGTTGGGAATATGAACTAATGTCTTTTAGGTTACAAAGCGGGTTAATTTACTGCCCTGATTTTCTTTTGAAGGACTTTAAATGTTTCGCAGAGGTGAAGCCAAATATTCCATTATCTCAATTAGCAATCAGGAAAATTGAAGAGTTTACGCAACCTATTGCACTCCTCAAAGGACTGCCATTAGAAAACACCTTTGAATTATTTCATCTCAAATGGGCCGAATATTCAGATAATAAACTTTATCCATGTTTTGACAAAGATAGCAGGTGGAGGTGGTGGTCTACCGGAGGCGAAATTACATGCACACCAAACGGACGCGACATAAAAGAGTCTGCTGACTATGCAAGATATTACGATTTTTTTAACTTTTAAAACAAATAAAATGGACACAATCGGAGAAGCACGCGAACACCTGAAGGCTGTCGAGACGCTTTTAGAAGAAATCGAAACCAAGAGCGAAAAGATCGATCTGGAAGTTTCCCGGCAAAGAACCCGGATTTTTAAACTTTGGTGCTATGTGATATTCGGACACATCTACAGCCCTAAAGGTGAATGCAAGCGTTGCGGCCATAAGAAGCCCTAAAAACATGTTGTATAACATCTAAATTCATAGTACCAATCTCAAAACAATTAGTTATATTTACATAAATTAAAACAGCGAAAAAATGGAAAATGAAGTAATGGTAATTTTACCAAGCGAGGTTCAAGAGTTGGCTATTAGAGTTTCAGCCGACAAACAAAAAGAAGTCAGTAACGTGCTGACTCAAATTTTCACCGGTACAGCCGACTGGAAAGCACAAGCCGACTCAATCGTAGTTAAGGATGTTAACGACAAAATGAGTATCCAAATGGCAGACGCGGGCAGGCGCAACGTCAAAACAGCGAGACTTGCAGCTGAAAAAATCTTTGATGCCAAACGCGATGAAGTACAACAAATTAAGGCAGAATACGACCTTGAAGATAAATTATGGTTGAAAGCAAAACAGACCATGCAGCTGCTTTTCAAAGATGTCGAAAACACTTTCGAGTATAAGGCCAAATTTGCCGAACGTTACGAAGCAGATCAAAAGGAACTCCGCACACAAAACCGGATTGAGAAAGTTAAACCGTTTAATCCTGATTTAAACCGGGTTGAGTTTGAAAATATGAGTGAAGAGATGTTTTCTATTTTCCTGTCAGGAATTGAAAAGTCGCATACTGACAAAATTGAAGCCGAAAAAAAGGCAGAGGCCGAAAGGGTGCGACTGATTGAGGAAGATCGAAAAGAGCGTGAACGGATCAATCAGGAAAATGTAAGATTAGCAGAGGAAAACAAAAAGCAGGCCGCAAGGATCGAAGCAGAGATACTATTTCAAAAGGAGCAACAGGCCAAAGCTGAAGCCGACCGCAAAGCAATTGAAGAGAAAGCCAGAAAAGAGCGCGAAGAATCAGAGCGTATTCTATTGGCAGAGCGCAAAGCCGCAGATGAGAAGTTGAAAGCCGAAATGCAAGCCGTTCAAAAATTGCAATTTGAAAAACGGGAACGTGAAGAATCCGAGGCAAAAGTCAGAAAAGAAGCTGAGCGCAAAGCAACTGATGCAGCCAAAGCACCCGACAAGGAAAAGATGAATAAATGGATTGACTCCCTGAATATCGCAGTACCTGAACTTTCAAATTTGAATGCAATGGCTACCGCAAACGTAATTTCACAGAAATTTGAAGGGTTTAAAAATTGGGCAAAACAGCAAATTGAAACGCTATGAAAGACAATCTAAGACGAATGAATTGGCTGATTAAAATTTTTGGCCTTGAATCATTTTACAGGATTGAATTTGACAAGGAATATGTAACCGCCTATGTCCCTTATGGAAGTGAGGAGTTTGACATTGAAAAGGCCAACAATCTTTTTTTGACGGTAAAAGATGAGTGGGGTACCAGAAAACTTGTTCGCGATAATTATAAAATCATTTTATCATGAAACTTTCAGAATTGAACTTCACAGACCACGCCGACAAAGATGGCGAAATCAGAATTACCAACCCGGACGCTCCAGGATCAAACATGGTATTCACTAAAGGGCAAAAGTGCGGTTTTAACGAGTTTGTCACTGAAATGATAGATAGATATGATAATCCGGCAATAAGCGTTCAGAACGGACGTGTGACCATCCACAGCGAGAAATTCATCTCAGATATTAAAAAGCAGAATTCAGAATGTCAAAGTTGGTGCGAAGAAAATACGGAAGAATGAAAATGAATACAGAAACTTATGGATTAATAGCCATTGTTTGTATGGCTGTGGCTATGATATTTGCCATTCTTTATGGTATAAGTGATCATAGAGATCGAGCATTGAGGTCTGAAAAATTTTGGAAAGAGTACAATGAAAAAGAAAAGATCATCCAGAAAAATAGTATTGAGTATGATACTGCTATAATGGCAGAAAAATTGTCAGACAAACAACTGGATGTCCTGATTAATGAGCATATTGTAGTTACTGATAAATTACTTTTACAAAATGACGTATTAATGGCCGAACGTAATAAAAGACATCTCAAATGAAAACACTTTTACTTTTCATCCTGCTCCCAATATTCGCGGCAGGACAAACCGCCAGATTTACAAAGTCTGGTGATACTTTGTATTTCGAAACTCAACACAGGCCAATTTTCGACACGATCCCTGTGATTATGCTGGTAAGCGATACAATACACCAGTATTTTTCTGGAATTGAGATGGAGTCTGTTTTAAGGAGGCCAACATATTTAAAACGGGGCTATTTGGTCCGAAAATACCATCGCACAGGCGAATATATAGAGAGGTTTACATATTGGTCAAATAGTGGATATGAACACGTTAAATATCTTGACGCGAACAAAAAGCCAATGAAACCCGAAATAGTTATTTGGGATAGCAAGGAGGTAAAACGTGACTAAAGATCAAATCAAAGAGTATAATCATTCCCGGTATTGGGCAAATCCTGAACATTACAAAGCTGTTAGCCGGGCCAATTACGCAAAGGATCCTGAGGCCCACAAAGCAAGAATTAAACGAAATTACATCCCGGTGAAGCCAAAAGTGCAAGTAACTGACCCCGCGCTTTTCATCCATGATTTTAAATCTCTTTGGAAGGCCTGTCAGTTTTTTGATCTGCCATATTTGATTTACAAAAAATATCCGATTAGATATAAAGGTTTTAAATTCGAGAAGCTATGTTAATTCACGACCATTTCCAGAATTTCAAGGTGTACCAAATTCCGCGCGCTCAGCTTATTATCGCTGATGTTCCTTATAATTTGGGAAATAATGCTTATGCGTCAAATCCGGCTTGGTACAAGGACGGCGACAATTCTAACGGTGAAAGCGATAAAGCTGGAAAGAGCTTTTTCGATACTGATAAGGATTTTCGACCTGCCGAATTTATGCACTTTTGCAGCACAATGCTGAAGCCAGAAAAGAAAGCGATTAAGGTAGAAGGTGAAGCCCGGCAAAAGGGAGACGCCCCGTGTATGGTTTTATTTTGCGCCTTTGATCAACAAATGTACTTCATCGAACTGGCTAAAAAATACGGATTAAATAATTACATCAACCTTGTATTTAGGAAGAACTTCTCAGCTCAGGTATTAAAGGCAAACATGAAAATCGTCGGCAACTGTGAATATGGTTTAGTTCTTTACCGCGAGAGATTGCCAAAATTCAACAACAACGGCAAAATGATTTTCAATTGTTTAGAATGGCCGCGCGATAACGAATATGAAAAGCTACATCCAACTCAAAAGCCCGTCAAGCTATTGGAAACCATTATTTCGATCTTTACTGACCCTGGCGACGTAGTTATCGACCCGGTTGCTGGTAGTGGATCTACCTTAGTCGCTGCTGAAAACCTGAATCGTAAATCGTACGGATTTGAAATCAAACGGGATTTTTTCAAATTAGCCGACAAATGGATTAAGGAAAACCAGCAAAAGAAAAGTGAGCTGAAGACTTTAGGCTATGCCAAAACTGAAATATCAAAATTCAATCCAATACTATTCTAATGAATATCCATCGCGTCATTAACTACAATGGCCGCAACTATTATTTAGCCGAGCTCCTCACTGAGAAGGGTCTGATGGGCAACTACTATGCAATTTTGCGAAGGCTTTCAAGGGGTTGGTCTGGCAATAAGGCAATAAATAAACCGATAAACAGCTATTGTAAATCAATAAATAATCACTAAATTTATAATCATGGAGCCAAAAAAAATGTACGTCGAATCAGTTGAATCGGAATTTGATAATTGGTGCAGTACTGAAAAAAAGGCCGAAAGTGATATTGAGTATATTTCGGTTGAACACTTGAAAAAACAGATAACCGACCGTCAAATCAGATCGGAAGGCGGAGCGCTGTTAGTCGTAAACGGACGGGAAATTATTTTTGTTGATGAACTTTTGAAATACATTGAATCATGAAAACAATAATCACCACAAGACCAACGGACTTATCTGCAATTTGGTTTTTGCAAGGGAAGAAAAAAATTGACTGGAAGGATATTCCACGGGATGAACAAATTGTAATTATCAGGGCGCTAAGACAATTTTCCGACCTTTTTAATAATTTTGTAACCAAGCCATGAGTAAAACCCAACTTCCTTTCACAACCGATAAGCCTCTAATTTCTGGCACGATCTACATGATTGAGCAAAATAAGGTTAAGCGCGTAGTTACCAAAGAGTCGGCCATAACAAAAGGATTGATCGGTCACTGGATCATAAAAACCGAATTTTTAAACCAAGCAAAGAAATGAAACCCTGGCACGAAGCGACAACTGAAGAGCGTAAAGCATTTGTAAAGTCCGGTGCAAAAGTAGCCGACCTGATGCGAGAGTACTTACAGCCGGACTGGTGTAATTATCCCGAAGCGTTAAGCTGGTCCATGGGGTGCTGGTCGTTATGTGATGAAGAGACAAAAGTAAGTTATGAATTTTGTAAAACGTGTACTGAAAGCAAACATTATGAAGCCGAAAAGTTACACTGACAAGATCCGTATCTTAGTTAAATGCGATCTGCAAAACGGGAACAGGCATAAAATAAAGGCACTCATTCCAAAACTTCTAGCAGATGAAAATTACGAAGCATTACAAGGAATTAAATTAGCCAATTTGGATACAAAGAAATTGTTTTTAAACAAATAATACGTATCTTTGTATTGCTATTCAGTTATGAAAACTTTAAAAACATTCCCGCTCCTTACACTGCCGAAAGCGCAACCCGCGCAACTGGATAGCCTTTGTATTGAGCGGGATATTTTTATTATGAAAGAAATTTTATTAAGTCAGCAGAGCAAAAAGAATAAGGGTAAATATATTGCTCTGGTAGATGACGAAGACTATGAAACTGTTAACCAGTTCAGGTGGCATGCGTATAAAAATAGAAATACTATTTATGCGCGAAGAAACATAAATATATTAAACAGGAAACAGACAGGGCAGTCTCTTCATCAATTTATAATGGGTGAGAATTTTATCGACCACATAGATAGGGATGGACTGAATTGTCAGAGATTAAATATGAGAAAATGCACTCCTCAACAAAATTCCTTTAACAGTAGTGGAGTTAAAAATTCAGCATCAATATTTAAGGGAGTTATCTGGAATAAAACAGTTAAAAAATGGCAAGCTCAAATTGGAATGAATAAAAAATGTATTTATATCGGAATATATACTGACGAGATTGATGCTGCCATTGCGTACGATAAAAAAGCAGTTGAGTTATACGGAGAATTTGCAAGATTAAACATATTAATTCAAGATGAAAAAATTTAGCTGCACCGTGGAGTATACTTTTGAGGCTCAGATTACCGTAGAAGGCGAAAGCAGACAAGACGCCTATGATATTGTCAAAGAGAAAATAAAAATAGTAGCAGGAATCCAGCAGTTATCCGTACAGATTAAAGAAAAGTTTATGCCAAGCCAGCCGGAAAGTGTTGAAATAACCAATATAAGAGAAATATTATGAAACTACTTAAATCAATTTCCACAGCAGTAATGCTAATTACCGGGATCATCACAGCGATAACCGGAGCGGTTGAAACAGTTATCAAATTGGTTGACAAACCACATCCTGTACCTTTGCCATCTGCGCCAATGGCGATAGAGAAATCACTCAGGGGACTTCCGGAATACATCGCAGTGGTCCCGGCGCCTACGTTTTGGATCGAGTGGCACGGCCCTCTTCTTTGGGTATTCGGTCTAATTGCTATATTTACAGCTATTTGGATAAGTTCAAAAAATAACCCATGAAAACAATGAAATTAAGCGAACTAAAAACAACATATGAACTGGCATGTAATGAATACGCCTATAAATTTGCCAGAAAGCAGGATATTCATTTTGACGGATGGATTGGAACCCCCGGGCAATTGACATCATTTATTGATCAGTATTTTTTTTCGATGGATGACATTATTTACGACATTAACCATAAGTGTCAAAAAGGACTGATCTTAAAATGGCAAGATGACGGGATCGAATTCTCTGAATTACGGATGAATTATCGGAGTTACTCCAAAGGATTAATATTTACAGATTTAAACAAAGACGAATGAGAACTAAACTCCAATACATTGCATTTTTAGCCTGCCTAACGTTTCTGGTCGGGCTGGTATTATTTGAGGTGGTGAAGTTTGTGATTGAATGGATGCAGCCATGAAGATAGGAACACAGGTAACCACACCGGACGGGTCGGGAACCATCGAACTGATTGAGACTTTCCGAACCTGCACGCGTTACGGCGTTCGGTTGGAAAAGAACCCGTACAGTTTTGAGGTTGCGTTTTATTTTGAGGGAGAAATAAAACCAGCTGAATAGTTGCAAATTGAATAAATTGTATTATATTTGCAGAGTCAAAGGGAAGTTTGACAGTAAAATATTCACAGGTTCAAAGAAACCTGCAAAGCTCGAACGAAGGTACTTCCCTACTTTCATTTGGGCTTTGTGCATTTAGGAAGTTATGAAAGCAATGATTAAGGACTTAAAAAAGGGTGACAGGTTTGAATTTAATAATCAAATCCATACTGTTAGATCAAAATATTCAGATTGGAAAAGAGATGGTGAACCATACATGATCACTGAGTCTGGTGTTATTTATTACTTTGATGAATTAGAAGTAGAAAAAATAGTTTTACTACAATGAAAAATAAATCACTTTCAATAGTTGGATCAAGTAGAAATAATGGAGACAGGGAGATCGACGATTTTTATCCTACACCACCCTATGCAGTAGAGGAACTTTTGAAACGCGAAGTATTTAATGGAAATATTTGGGAGTGTGCCTGTGGTGATGGGTCAATAAGTGAAGTTTTTAAAAATAAAAGATTTGATGTTTATAGCACTGATTTAATTAACAGGGGATACGGAACTGAATTAAATTTTTTGCATAGTGATTTTGTTTCTGATAATATAATCACAAACCCGCCCTACAAATTAGCATTAGACTTTGTATTACACGCAAAAGAATTAAGCAGGCGCAAAATTGCCATGTTCTTAAAAACCGTATGGCTGGAAAGTGAAAGCAGATACGATATGTTTCAAGATACAAAATTCCCACTAAAAACCGTTTACCAATTTAGTAAACGGGTTACATTGTACAAAGGGGGTGTAAAAATGAAAAATAGTGGTATGATTGCTTATGCTTGGTATGTTTGGGATAAGTATTATTTAGGAAAACCAACAATAGAATGGATATGAAAACAGAAAAAAAATGGATTAGCGTAGAGGATAGTTTACCAGAGGATGAAATAACAGATAGGAGTGATTCAGAAACCGTACTTACATTTATTGATGGACAAGTCGAATTAATGCATAGATCGTTTATAAAAGACGGAGATGGATATTATGAATGGATTGATATTGTCGGAGATATTTGCTCCCCAACTCACTGGATGAAACTACCATTCCCACCGACAGCGGGTGAATTTAAAAAACAAGAGGTTGTATTAGCAGTTGAGAAACTCAGGGATGACATAGAGAAGCAATCTGATTCAATGGATCTTATTAAAGATTCTGAGTTTATTCAGATTTTAGGATCAATTATCGGACGTTTAAATTTAATCTTAAACCAAAGCTAACCACTTTACAGCCATTACACGAATTGATCAGGCGTGAAGGGATCAAAGGGAACAAACCGATGACGCAGCATTTGGATTTGTCGAATTAATTTTGTATTTTTGCATTACTGAGATACGAGATCAGAAAGATATTCAACTGTTAAAAGTTGAACCTTAGCCCCAAAGGTAGGCTCGTATCCTACTGGAGGGGCTTATTATTTTAACAAACATGGAAGAAATTTGGAAAGATGTTACCGGGTATGAGGGATTTTATCAGGTAAGTAATTTTGGTAGAGTTAAGAGTCTTTACAACCTGATTATCTTAAAACAGGGATTGGATAAGTGGGGATATCCCTTTGTAAGTCTTAGCAGGATAAAGAAAACAAGATTTTTTGTACACAGGCTGGTGGGGATTGAATTTGTCGAAAATCCTGAAAATAAGCCACAAATAAACCACAAGGACGGAATAAAAATACATAATTATGTAGAAAACCTTGAATGGAATACGCCTCTTGAAAACGTTACTCATGCAAAACTGAACGGACTTAGACCATTTGTTCAGGCAAATATATCGATCAACAAATATGACTTAAAAGGTATCTTCATTGAATCATTTGAAAGCATTTACAGAGCAGAAAAAGAAACCGGAGTAAACGAGGGAAACATTTGGCGGTGCGCAAACAATAAAATTAAGCACGTTGGTGAATTTATCTGGAGATACGGTTAACTTATACAGACCTACAAAAACCTCGATCTATTTTCTGGATAGTTCAAAAGAAATAGTACAGAGTAAGAAAAAAAGTGTAATTTTGAAGTTATGGAATATAAATACATTTCATTCGAAGAAGTTGAAACGAAGGGTAAAACCAGAAAGTTTAATTGTCTGAATAAAAAGAGTAATTTTGTTTTGGGCGAAGTGAGTTGGATTAATGGATGGAGACAGTATTGTTTTCTTCCAACAGAGTACACACAATTCAGCGTTGGATGCTTGAACGACATAATTGATTTTATTGGTAAGTTATGAGTGAAGAGATCAAAACAAGGCATATAAGCGTAATTAGAAATCTACCAGTCTGTCAACTTACAGACGAAGAGATTATAAAGGCCGCAAGAGAAAGATTACAAACCAATGCCGCAATGCTTATTTATTTTGACGAAGAAAGCAAAAGGCTTGTATTTTTAGGCAGATATAAAAACAAAGGACGTGCAATTCTTACTGAATTACAAAAAGCGTGGGAAGATAAATTTGGTAAATTCCGAAAATCAACCGAAGATGAGTGAAGAGATTAAGCAATATACCATTGACCAGTTAAGGCTTTTTTATTCGGAAGATAAAAAAAGGTTAGTGAATTTATATAAGGAACAATTTAAACAGTGTGTTGATTCTTATATTTCGCAGGATGGGTTATTCCAATATTACAGTAAGGTATTACACGAAACCACCAGACTAATATCATCTAATTTTGGGGTTAAATACAGTGGAGTTTGTATTTTTGCCAACTGTTTCGATGAGAATGTAAATCTATTGAACGGTAAATTATTAACAGATTCAGATGATGATCTATATTTTATTGAGTCTGGAGATTTTATTAAAATAGGTCGCACGAACAACATCAAAACCCGATTATCTGCGCTTCAGACCCATAATGCCGAAATATTAGATGTACTCTTTTTAAAGCATAATTCAGGAAATCAAGAGTTTGCCATACATCGAATGTTTAAATATCTTCGCGTTAAAGGGGAATGGTTTAAAAAACATGATGATATTTGTACTTTTATTGAATTAGTAAAACAACACCCAAACGATCCAACCAGAATTCAATGGGATAAGGGAAAGGTAAAACATGATTATAATTACTTAATTAGTGATTTATAATGGAAGATCAAAATGAAATAGAGAAGTATTCATTGGAATTTCTCGAAAGTGATTTACTCCAAAAGCATAAAGATTTTTGTCGGGAATATTTTATTAATGGATGGAATCAAGTAAAAGCATACATGAAGGTTTATCCAGATTCGAGTTATCAGGCAGCAGCAGCATCGGCAAATGAAATCCTAAAAAATCCTAAAGTCAAGCAATACTTAAATTTTCTCAAAGAGGATCTTGAAAAAACCTGTTTCGTAAACAAAGCAAGCGTATTGATTGAGCTTGTGAATATAGCAAAGTCCTCAATCGCAACCCTTCATAACACTTGGATAACGCTGCACGAATTTGATTCATTAACAGACGATCAAAAGTCCGCTATCGAATCAATTGAGACCAAAACAATGATCACTAATTTTGACGATACGACAAGGGAAACTGAATATGTAAAGTTGAAATTATTCAGCAAACAGGCCGCAATTGAGTCAATAAACAAAATGTTAGGCTACAATTTACCCGAAAAGAGGGAGCTAACCGGAGCAGGAGGGGCGGCGCTAATACCGATTAAAGGCATTACTTTTGATTCAGAATGATTTTCATTGACTCACAAGGAAGATTGAACCTCAGTAGGTTACATCCTGCACAGCGGGAGTTTATCAAATCCAAATATCTACACACCGGAATAGTGGGCGGATACCAGAGTGGAAAAAGTTCTGCCGCTGTTATTAAAGCAATTGTACATCTTTTGCAGTATCCCGGCGTCCCAGTTGCTTATTATCTACCAACTTATCGGCTTTTTGATGATATGCTCGTTCCAAAGTTAACGGATATGTTTGGGAAAATCAATATTCCATTCATTCATCAAAAGCAGACCTCGAAGATAATTACACCTTACGGTGAAATCTGGATGCGATCAATGGACAACCCGGATTCAATTATTTCCTATTCGGTAGGTTATTCGATAGTTGACGAGGTTGACGTAGTGCACCCAAACCACAGAGATGAGGCGATGAAACGTATTGCAGGCCGTAACTCATTCAAAAAAGACGTAGCGAACCAGATCGATTTTGTCAGCACACCTGAGGGTTTTGCTTATATGTACCAATTCTTTGAGAAACAGCAGAATGAAAACAAGCTACTTTTAAAACTCAAAACGAATGATAACGCCGTTAACTTGGCAGATGGATACATTCAGGGATTAAGAGAGCAGTACACTGCAGAGCAGTTAAAGGCATATTTAGATGGGGAATTCGTCAACCTTACCTCAGGAACGGTTTACTACAAGTTTGATCGAAGGATTAATCATATCAACAAAACAGCTGGCAAAACAGACGATCTTTACATCGGGATGGACTTTAACGTTGGTAATATGTCAGCAGTAGTGCATATCATTGAAGATAAACCGATAGCAGTCGACGAGATTACAAAAGCATACGATACAGAGCAAATGTGTAGATTGATTCGAGAACGGTACCCGTTAAACAAGATTTTCATTTACCCGGATGCCTCAGGAGGTGCACGAAATACGGCGACCACAAAGACTGACATTGAAATACTAAGGCAGGCAGGGTTTACAGTAAAAGTCAAAGCGTCGAATCCTTTAGTTAACGACAGGATTAAAAATACGAATAGAATGTTTTGCAATGGAAAGAACGAAATAGGGTACTTTGTTAACACTCACAAATGTCAGGATTACACCGAGGCGCTGGAAAGAATGGCATACGATAAGAACGGAAGCCCGGATAAATCGAGCGGTTTTGATCACATTACGGACGCTGGCGGGTATTTCCTGTACTATGAATACAAAATGAAGCAATATGC